>Ga0316207_10002297_pt1 | contig 20056 bp, 10 predicted proteins | sample 6weekpyrite_MG_FD_204943 | JGI IMG/M metagenome (GOLD analysis project Ga0316207, IMG submission 204943) | Microbial mat bacterial communities from mineral coupon in-situ incubated in ocean water Damariscotta River, Maine, United States -... | ecosystem: Environmental > Aquatic > Marine >...
CACCCTTCACTATCGTCATATTAAAATCAGGTCTGATAGTTGAGTCATTATCATTAACCATCAGTTTAATAATCATTTCACCTGACTTTTTATCAATCAACCAGGTTCGGGCATTTTTTATTATATTACCATCACGATCACTGCCTTCGAATACCACAACCAGCTCGTGAATACCCGTAACCACAGAAGCAATGTATAAGCGATGACTGCCACCGCGCAGTAAGGCCTGTCGCTGAGGCGGTTTATACTCAACACTGACTTTATCAATCCCGTCTAAAATAACCGTCGCTTTGTTCAGAGAAAAATATTTTCCGACCCCATGTGAAACATAGATTTTCAGACGTGACACTTCCGGATAAGCAACATCCTCAACCAGCTGTGCAATATCCTTTACTACCGAAAGTGTTTCTAATTTTATCTTTTGATCAATAATCGCTTGTTGCTCTTTTTCATTTGCCAGCACAACACCTGCCTGAAGAATGAACATGATGAGAATTGCAATTATATGGGTAATAAAACCTGTCATGATCAGAAGTTCCAGTCTATCCCCAGATGGAACTCTGTATTATTGGTTAACTTATCCGTGCCAAGCACATCGGTATCCATCAGTCTGTCTCTTGCTTCAAAACGTATGCTTTTATTTTTATCCAGCTCCATTTTAAAACCCGCACCAAACTGAATACTGACATAATCATTATTATCAAAACTCATCGTGCCGACACCGGCAATCAGATAAAAGCGAGATATCAGTGTTTTCTCTCTGCTCCAGTAGACTTCACCCGGCAACAAATTATAACCAACCAGCACAGTCAAAAATTGCACATCTGATTCTTCTTCTGTAAACAATGGCAAGCCTATGTTTCTGTACTCAGTATCATTAATCGTACTTAAGCCAAATTCCGCCTCGACAAAGACATCTTCATCAAATGGGTAACTAAAATACAGCGCCATTACATAACTGGTATTAAAGTTTTCATAATTAATAATGCCGGCGTAGGTGCCAAAATTCATACTGATATTATCAATATCCGAATCCTTGACGATATCCTGTTCTGTATCCGGCTTCACAATATCAAATGCACTGACAATCGGACTGAACGCTATTGAACTGACTGCCAGCACAAGTAGTCGCAGCACTTTATATACGCTGTTATTTTTAGAAGTCATATCTCAAACCAATACTCAGTTCCTGTAGATTTTTATTAAAGGCTTCACTTTCAGGCTGATAAACGGTTACACCAGTACTGAATTTAATGCGTTTTGATTCAGCAAAGTAAATACCAGCTCCTAGCTTATAAATTGATGAACTAATTTCCTGCCCGCCAATCACCTGCTCAGATGGTTTATTAACCAGCTCACCAAAACCAAAAACTATAAATGGCCTGACAGATTTCATCTTGCCAAATAAATAATTAAAATCTATCGTTGTAAATACACTTTCTGATATTTTCCCGGGCACCTGACGAAAGCTCAGAGCAAAGCGAATATCTTCATCATACTGCTGTGCAATTTCAACACCGAGAAAAAAGTCACCATCCATAAGCCCGCTGGAAAACATCAGATCAAATTCCAGATCACCTTCAAAGTTAATAAGAAACTCATCAAAACTCATATCTACACTATCAATATGATTATCAAGCAACACGTTTAATGGCGCCCAGCCGCGTACTGTTTTGTTTTTCTTAAAATAAAACCAGTCTGCATGCTGCTTTATCAGCTGTATTTTCTCACCGGTTAACAACACATGTTCAACTCTGTATTCACTGGCAGGCCCGGTATGTAATTCAAGGTACGGTTCGGTGATCCGCATTTCCACTGCAAAACGCTCTTTTGCATAACCAGCAAACGAAACCATCAGACATAATAGCGCCAGCATTATCTTTATCATGGCCTTATCCAGTTAATCAGGCTTGTGTAATCTGCATCTGTATTTTGTAACACGGGCATGAAGCCACCGGCACCATCACTAATTTGCGGATGAACCGGAGCACTGCCACTTGATAAAGGACGGGTGATTAAACTGTTATCTTCCGGCAATGAACGATCTTCAATAAAAGCCATTGTCGCCTGGTAGTCCCCCAGGTCGCTGCCCGTTAATATAAAACGTGTCGGACTGTGTTCAGAGGGCCAGTTCGGAGTGGTCATTAAGGTAGCTGCCACTGTGCGCTGATCAAAGTCACTTTTATTATCGATGGCTTTATGACAACTGGCGCAGCGATTTTGTAAAACCGGTTTCACCACGGTTTTAAATTCATTAAAATCTGCTGGCGCTGTGACACCTATGATTTCTGTTAAATTACTGCTGCCATCGGCCGGATTATTATCGGCACCAAACGGCGTGTTGTAATAGTTAGCACCGGTATCCATCCATTCAACCATCAGACGAATTTCAGCTGCATTTAAAAAACCTGAATGATCAGTACCACCCAGCACCCGTCTCGAACGCAACTCGGTATTAAATAATACTTCTGTTAAATGACTATTACGCGAAGTATCTCTTGGACCACCGGTCATTACATTCGGCAATACGCGCTGTGTTAAATAAGCACCCTGTTTTAAATTCACCACAGGATTTAGCGGATCTAAATCCACATTACCTTTCACTAAATTTTTATACGATAACAACACACCATCTGTATCGGCATTCGCTCGCAAATCCGGCACCTGACTACCATTATGGCAGTCCACGCAATTGAAACCGGCACTGGCTGCGTTAGTTAAAATTGGCTGAATATGCTCGACAAAGTTAATCACGCCATTAACCGGTGGTGCTGCCAAACCACTGTAATCAATATTGATGCTTGTCCCCGGTGTCAGCGTTGTGCCCGCCGCAGCCGAGGCGGTAACAAAGTCTGTTATCCAGACATTATCTTCATAAAAAATATCGGTATTTAAATTTCCCGGATCATTAACATTACCATTACTTATCCTTGCCCGTGTCCTTGCCATGGTTTCACTCGGCAAGGCAGCACCCAGTTGAACAATCGGATGCGCCCCGGCGATTGGCGATACATTGAGTGAACGCATTTTACGCGGGCTGTGACAGCCCGAACATTCCAGTACTTCACCCGGGCGTACCTGCACCCAGGAATTATGATTGATAATTGCCCGGCCACTTCCATCCAGCACACTAATGGCTACTGGTGTATCGGCAGGCACTTTAACCAGCGCAGAACCATCCGCCTCAACTTCTGAATAACCCAGAATTTGTTGCATCACACCGCTGCCTTCACCGCTTAAATCCAGACCACCACCTGCCGGTACTGGCACCGCCTTTGTGACTCTGACAAAACGTGCTATGCGATTATCGACCGACGTAGTTACCCGACTCTTTATGGTTGCCAGATCCGCCACCATTGGACGCACATCACCATTAACAGTCGGCACCTGAGGCAGTGTTTCGCTAGCCAGCAACATGGCAGGCGCCAATAAATCATTACTGTCACTGTCGTAAACACTGCGCACGTGCAACACACCCTGCCCGGCGGTTTCTAGTGCCGCATCCAGCGTACCGCCAACACCGGAGAAAGCATCATCAATTTGTAGCGGTGCAGTCCGCGCCTGTATTGCCACAGCATCATAAGCAATCAAACCGTTACTGGCCGGCACTACCGGCGTCATATTTCTGCTGCTCAGGTTCATCAGGTAAACACCGTATGATGGTGCACCTTCAATCGTTTTTGTGGTGCCGCTTTGCAAATCAACCACATCTGTTTTATTACTGGCTGACCAGCTCAGTAAAATTCGGTTTGAATCATCCTGCACAGGGTACGGACTTAAAAAACGCCCGAACTGAGACACACCAAAGTCCGCATTCACTGAGTTTAAGGAAATTTGTTGTTGCGCTTTAGCCCCGGCTGCCGGAAACGCGACACGGTCTTCAAGATCGGCAAACTGATTAATATCAATTTCAATTAATGCACCGCCACCCTGTGTTCCAGTTGCCGGCGCATGGATTGCAATCAGCTTGCCATTGGCAAGCTGGCGTGGACTAAAAAAACTATTGCCTTTGCTATAGGCGCCATACAAAGTTTCAATACCGGTGCCATCCGGGTTCATGCTGATAATTGGAAAATGGTTTCTGCGCCCGGTTGCTTCCCAGCGGTTAAATATCAAACGCCCATCATTTAACAGCGTCACATCGCGATCATGCCCGACATGAAATGAGATTTGTTCAATCGCGGATCCATCTGCCTGCATCACATGTAACAGACTTGCCTGATGTCGCCCTTTTGCATCAAGATAAGAAAATTCTTCAACCGGATTAGGCTGATAAGGATTCAGAGGATCGGCCAGCTGTTCACGGCTTTGTTTTTGCCGGTCTGATGAAAACATAATACGTCCATCCACGAGGAAATGTGGATGCAAATCATCAAACTCATCATCAGCCAGCACCTGGGTTAATCTTTTTGACGCGACGTCCAGTAGCCAGATATTCCAGCTACTATCAGCCGGGCGGCGCATTGAAAATACCACTTTTGAGCCATCATAAGAAACTTCAGGACTACTGACATCACCAGCACCGCCAGTTTGCGCGCGGGTTAAATTAATTTCTTCAGCGGATGCCGAGGCTGCATCACGCCAGTACAGGTCACCGCCGGCAACAAAAGCGGCAGGGTCAATCGGCTGCGCCAGTGCCTGTACCGGGCGCTTAACATAGACAATGGGAAAACTACTGGCAGGAGCAATATTCTCGCCATTAAGGTCAAACAGATCACAAGAGCTCAAAGCCGATGAGAGCAGCAGTAAGGTCAGAAATTGTTTTAATATTCGTTCCATGAAGGCCGGCGTTCCTTAATTCAACACCAAACAGGGAAACAATTCCCCTGTCAGCGTTAACCACTGCCTGATTACGCCCTTCAATTTAATAAAGCTAGAAATCATGACAACCTAGTAATGTAATTTTGCAAATTATTATTGTTATAACGCATTGATCTTAAAACTAAAAAAGATCCTTAATCCAGCTTTTGTATCAAACGTAAGACCAGCATGCAAGGTTATATTCTAACCTATTACGAGCATTCAGATAAGGGCGAGGAAGGCAAAGACAGGCGGAGTAAAACTGTCGAAAAATTTAACAGGACAGGCTTAACGACAAACCAGCACCGATGACTGCGTTGAGGTTTCTTCAGTGCTCGAATTTTGTAGCGCATCCGTTGCTGTGCTTTCTGCGGTTTGAGCATCACTGCTTGTTGTACTGTCTGTTGTTGTACTGCCACTTTCATCCAGAACCTCTGCCAGAGCCAGTGATGAAGATATTGCCGAATCGGTTGTGATAACCGCTGTATTTAACGTATTGGTAATTTCATTGGTAGCGGCGTTAGGTATTGGCTGGCGTAAATATATCAGACCATTTGCACAACCCGTACAGTTTACATAACTCACCTGCAGATAACCCAGACCATCATTTGAAATAATAGCCGCCGATGAATTTAACCCACTGCCATCCGTAAAGACCAGATCTCCACCAATAACCGACTGCATATTAAGCGCAAAACCGCGTATATGGGCAGGGCTGTTATCAGCCAGACTGCCCAGCAACGTCATATCACCAGCCACGGATAAATTCACTTCGCCGGCCGTGACATAAGCACCACTACTAATACCACTACCACCAGCCAGTGTCATATTGCCACCAACATTCATCGTCAGAATATTATTGTAAAAATTACTTACATCAAAAATTGAAGCCGCTGTGTTTGAAGCACTGCCACCCACCAATAAAACATTACCCGCCACATTAAAATTACTATCACCTTCAATTGATAAATAAGCATCAGCATCAGCCGCACTACCGCCAGTGATACCCAGATTTCCAGCCGCATCTAAATCCAGTCCACCCCGGCTACGAACATAAACAGGTCCATTCGTAGCTTGCAGCTGCACTGAAGCCGCATTTACTGTCATATTGCCAGCCGAGAAAACATTTAACGTACCGCCATTTACATTTTCAATTAATAAATCACCAACGCCGTTTGCATCGGCATCGGCATTCAATAACATCGTGCCAGTAGTCGCCGTCACTGTCTCATTCACAGTAATTCCATTGTCAGAGATTAGATTGACGTTGACGGCACTGACCACTCCATTAATCAGTAAATCATTCGCCTTTAGCGTCAGATCAGACGATGCAATAGCACCGGTAGTACTGGCTAATGCAGTGAATGGTGTCAGCGTTAAACTGTTATCAGATGAAATGAACATGGCCCCTGCCAGATTAGCACTATCACTTAAAGACAAGGCACCTGTATTGGTAATATTAATATCGTTCGACACTTTGTTTAATACGCTTAAATCGGCTGTCTGGGTACGGATTGCATTCGTCGAACCGATACCATTAAGTGCATCCATATATATCTGCGCCGCTGTTATATTGATGCCGCTTGAATTATCACCAGTAATCGCTGCATTAGAACTGAGCACCATATTGCCGGTGCCACTCAGGCCGTCAGCCGTTCCATTTGTGAAAGCAATATTGCCCAGTGTTTTAAGCGTTAAATTTTTTGTTCCAAAATCCAGTGCACCGGCAATATTTACATCACCCGAACCAAATGGCGTCACTACATCCATCACACCCAGATTTACCTGCACCGCATTAATTGACGTTACATCAAGCTGAACCAGATCCATTGTTGTACCGGTAACATCTATGCCCCCCAATGTAATACCACGTCCGTTATCCAGCGTTAGAATATCAAGCGTGCCATTGTTCGCATTTAAAGTACCACCGCTAAAACCGATGTCATTAGCCGTTAAAACAACCGACAGGCTACCTGCTGTATCATTATTATTAATAGCACCTGTAACATTAATGGCTTGCGCCTTCAGTTCCAGCGCCCCCTGATTAGTACTGATATTTGATGCCTGTGTAATCGCATTAGTATTATTAAAATACACTCCGCCAGCTGTTACCAGATTGCTCGCACTAAACGTTGCCCGGTCAGTCGTGTTGACCGCCTGATTATCAACCTTAATATCACCAGTGGTAGAATTAGTCACACTGATCGAACCTGAAAAAGCATCGGTTAAACTGGTTTCAATAGCGTTAGCAGAACCAACACCTGTTGCTGCCGACAAATCAACACTGGCGGCCGTTAAGTTGACGACAATTGCACCCGCATCATTGCTGTCTTCAATAGCTCCATTGACTGAGCTCAAAGAAACATTACCCTGTGCAGTGACATCCTGAAGCTGCATGATATTATCAAAACTGATGTCAACATCACCAGCAACCGCATTATTAACACCGTTTAACAAAACGCCATTAGTTGCACTGTTAGTAATCGCAACATCATTATTCGATGTATTTGAAAATTGTAAAACTACCTGCGCATTAGTCTCAATCGGGTCTGCGATGGTACCAATACCGGTTACTGCATTTAAGGTAACGGTTTGCCCTGAAATATTATTGGCTGCGCCATTCGCATCAAGTATCGAACCAGCGCTCGATATAGTGACACCGGCACTGGCAATTGCGGCGCTTATCACACCCAGAGAAATATCATTGCTATCAGCAAATAAAATATCACCCGTTGTGCTGTTTAAACTCAGTGTGCCGACATTATTGTTGCCGGTTAATGAAATACCCGTATTTGCCGCTGCATTTAAATCACCGCCACCAGTAATCGTCGATGTCGTATCAGCAAGTACCTGGCCGTTAGCAACCGTTAATGTAATCACACCCGGCAACGCCGTCTGAATATTACTCACACCGTTTAATAAAATATCGGTATCCGATTGCATCGTAATATTTGCATTGTTTGATGACACAGTACTGTCAGTTATAGCTACCGAACCACCACTGGTGCTTGATTGCAAACTGATATTACCGCCTGTTGTCTGAAGTATACTGCTCGTTAATGCAACAGAACCACTGACACCATTAGCCTGCACATTAATATCACCATTGGCTGCCTGAACTGCACTATTATTTAATACAACAGAGCCAGCCGTACCATTTGACAATAAACTAACAGAATTTCCAGTTGACTGTATTGCGCCATTGTTTGAAACAATGGCAGCACCGGCCGTGTTTGCACTCAAACTAATCGCGCCATTGGCAGATGAAACAGAACCGCTATTAATAAATATTGAACCGCCTGTGCCGGTTGATTGCAGATCAATACCGCCGGCAGCACTCATATTAAAACTGCCATCAATTTGCATACTGGCCAGCGAAACTATCGACACATCACCACTGCCACTAACGACGCCGGTAAGCCGGGTATCGGCCGTTGTATCAAGATTATTAATCAGCGCCGTGCCGCCATTAACCGTTAAGCCTGACAATATAAAATCCAGTGATCCGGTACTGAGGTTATCAATAAAAATATCACCTGAGACACTGGCAGAAGCCGTCAAACCACCGCCGCCCAATCCTTCAACGGTAATCGATCGGGTAACCGAACCAACACCGGCCGATGAATTAAGTGTCACACTGTCTGCATTGATAATACTGGAGACACCAATACCTGCATCAACAATCGTACCCGCTGCAGCCGAAAGATTAACCGCTCCATTTTGTGAAGTGATACCGGGAACATCCACACCATTATCAACCAGAGAAATACCACCGGTGTTATTGATATTAACAGCAGCAGTTGCTGCATTTTGATTTATAAATGCAACTGATAAATTTCCAACATCATTATTAATATTAATATTACCCGTACTGGCATTGGCAACCTGCAAACCTGCAACCTGTGTTTCTAGCGGGTTTAAATCACCGATACCATTTGCAGCAAATAATGCCAGACCATTGGTTGACGCAACATCAACACCGGTACTCAGATCAACAATATTGCCCTGAGTATTTATCTCAACACCATTGGTAGCGGAACTGGTTATTGCTGTGGCGGCACCCTGATTAAATTCGATTCCTCCCATACTGGCAAAACGCGTATCGGTTGCACCAGTATTTATTGCGCCTTCAAAATATATAACATCTGTACCTAATCCTGCTGCAGGAAAATCCTGCGCACCAAACCCTATACGACCAGCACTCATTGATGAAACTTCAGTCTGACTGATATCCATCGCGCCAATGTTATCAATCGCACTGGCCATATAAATATCAACACCATCGGTAAAAGTTTCTATCGCAAGATCACCGACGCCGGCATTCACACTACCAGTAGTAATAATTAATTCATCAGCAATAAGTCCCAATGAATACTGTAACGCCGTACCGGTTGCAGTGAGCGTACCGGCAATATTAATCAGTGATGATTCTATTGTTATTTCACTGCTTGTAGCCGTTGTACTGACTGCACCGTCAATTGTAATCGACCCCGATGGGGCCACTGCGCTTACTTTAATATCCGAATTGGGAGACGATAACGCCAACGATACCGGCACTATTAACGAACCAAACTGTGCATGAATTTTTGTAAAATCAAATGTCGATGTATTGGCGCTATTATTACTACCCCATACATCAATACTATTGATCGAGGTTTCCTCAAACCAGACACTGCCTTCTGTATTGTTGGTGAAATTTAATGAACCGCTTAGTTTTGTTTCAATAGCATCCAGACTACCAATACCATTGGCTGCACTGATTGTGGCGTTAATAGCGGCTATATTTAAACCCGTACCGTTGGCATCTGTAAGTGCATCTGATGCGGTTAGAAAAACATCACCCGATGCGGCACCCGTAGCCAGTCCGTCGGTAGTTGCAAAGATTTCACCCATTGCAAAACCATTGACATCAACATAAGTAATATCACCGCCTAGGCTTGTCAGCGACACAGTATTCGCGTCGTTCGCTGCACTGGTTAAACTTATACCTCCAGCACCCGCCTTAACAAACAACTGATCCACACTACCGCTACCACCAATTGCATTAGGCGAACCCACGTCGGATACCGAACCCGATGCCACTAGATTTACCACGCCACTAACTGCATTCACTGAGCCTGTAGATGCAAAAGAAACATTGCCATTAACAGCAGTGATAGTCGCGTTACCGGCAGCCACCTGTAATGCAGAATTAATACTGATATCACCGCTCTGAGTTGTCGCCGATAAGTTTCCGCCAGCTGTTGTTATATCCCCGCCAGATCCAAAAATTATGCCATCGCCCGCATTAAGATTAACCACGCCACCATTTGTATTAATGCCTGCATAGAACTGGATATTACCCAGACCCTCGCTTAAACCATCATAATTTGAATCAGAATTAATAGTTAACGCCAGTGGACTATTTGCCGATGTAATAGCCGCATTTACAATCACATCATTAGCCGCATCCAGTGTTAATGACACGGGGTTCGTACCGGTAACATTAATCGCCGTAGCGACAGTGATATCACCAAAGCCGGCAACACCACCTGAACCTGTATTGATAGTCACCGCTGTACCGGCATCCAGTTGTGCTAATAAGGTATCCACATTCAATACTGATCCCAAAGCCGTACTACTAAAAAAAGGACCAGCAGTCACACCGGTATCGGTTGTAATATCAATCGTTAAATCAAATGGGTCCAGCAACCACTCACCATTACGACCATTAATTGCCTGTAAATTAATATCAATCCCTGCAACATCCAATAATTGTTTACCTGAGGTTTCAATAAAACCACCGTTACCAGATACACTCCCGCCAGTAGCACTTAAACGGCCATAAACTTTTGCCAGCTCATCAGCCCAGACAATAATTTTACCACCGTCTCCCGACTCAATCGCATCCGCTTTGACGCTAACGTCTTTACCAACATAAGTAGCCGTGGCATTTTCTAACTCACCCTGGCCCTGATAATTACCACCAATATGAACCTGACCACCCGATGTTGTCCCTGAGACATCAAGTACGGCATGATCAATAACAGCAACCTGTTGGCCTAATACGTCAACCACACCACCGCTGCCACTTTTACCTGTCGCAGAAATTTCTCCCGCCACTACAGTAGTCCCTTGTGTGCTTTGCACAAGAACACGACCACCCTGCTCCCCATTTGCTGTGACTGTTGAACTGACTGTTAAATTAAGATCGTTTTTTGCAATTAAAACAACATTTCCATCCTTGTCTAAAGACAAAGCATTAGCAGTAACAGAACCTGAATGCGTCAGCGTACTGGCAAACATGGCAACCGCACCACCCTGCGTCTCTACCGAGCCAAGATTGGTTATAGTGTTTGAGTCCGCCTGCACTTCAAAGCCAATGTCAGCTGACTGTAAATTTGTCAGCGTTACTTTTTCACCGGCCGCTAAAATCACATTACCCTGTTCAACTTTAATCACACCTTCATTAATAATATTCGGTGCGATTAATGCAATATCGCCATCCGCCCCGGCTGTAATAAATCCCCGGTTTAAAATATCTGCCGAATTAAGGCCGCTAAAATTTAATTTACCCTGTAAAAAATCATCATTTGAAAGGTTTAAAGTAGAAGCAATAAATCCGGCAGTATTAACAATTGCATTTTCACCAAAGACAATACCGTAGGGGTTTATTAAATAAACCTGACCATTCGATGTCAGGCTACCCAATATATTCGAGACATTACTTCCCGTTACCTGATTCAGTACAGCACTAGCGGCACCACTTTGCTGAAAATGCGTCAATTCACCGGCATTAATTGAAAAATTCTGCCAGTTGATAATTGAGCCGTGACTGTTATTAATTAATAATGTATTTGTATTTGGCTGAGAAAAACTAACCTGCCCGTTAACAACCTGAGCACCTGTCGGATTTGCTATTACATAGTCCGCTGAGAAGCAGATAACCAGCCCTAACAGCAGATTAGCTGAGAATGAAATACTTTTTATCTTACTCATTAAATTCATCATTCCACCTGTTATTTTGCCGTACACTCAAGATCCTGATTTTCATCCGGATTAGTGACTTTATTAAACAGACTCTCCCACGCCTCATTAAATGCTTCCGGTCTTGGGTATACATCTTGTGCCATAAATGATGGAATACCACCTAAGCGCACTGGCGCATTTTGTTTTCTATGCTGATTATTTGAATAGGCGGCTTCACCTTTACCCAGATCAATTCGATCGCCTTTCTGATCTGTCATACTGACATGCCCGTCGTAAACTGACACATACAACCCTGGTGTAACCTTCTCCAGTGTCTTAACCTCAAAAAGTGTTTTTTCTATTTTTACTTTATCCGGACGCGGCGCAGGATTAGCCTGCATAAAGAACGGAACACTGCGTAATATTACCGGCTCACTGGTACTATTTTTTAAAAATGCCACCTGTGTTTTATCCAGCATTTTTGAAGAAGCCTCATTTTTCAGCTCTATAGCACCGTCCCAGACATGCGCATACATACCGTCACCATCAAGTGCAGCATGCGCATTTTTAATTGCCAGGCTAAATATTTTTTCTAACGGCGAGACATAGGCGTTAACTGCCGCGTTTACACAATCGCCTTCACACTGGATATCATAACCCGTACCACGTATTCCAATCGTCGCAACAGGCGTTCTCATCTGATACGCTTTTTTATTTTTCCGCCCAATCAATCCGCTAACTGCCCGCAAGCCGCCCCTGAACAATTCCATCAGGGCCGAACTTGTCTCCGGTTTATCTTTTACATAATGATGTTTTTTAATTTCAAAAACAGTATCGGTATTTAAAGTAATCCTGCTTTTATCTTTGAATGCCAGCACAGCAAATGATGAACTGCCTGTCTTCAGTGTTTCACCTTCATATAGCGGACCACCTACAAAAACCTGCCGTGTTTTTTTATGTTTATCAGTGGCGCTTAACTGACCACGCAAAAAGGCAACCCGTGCAATAACAAACTGCATATCAAAACCTGTCTTTTTGCCGCTTTTATTTTTATTCTGTTCACAGTCCTGACTGCAAAGTCGCGCATCAAACTCAGTACCACGAATACCAATGGTTGCGACCGGCGTTCTTATTTTATAGGCATCATCCCGTTTTTTACTGATAAACCCGGTAATCGCACGAATACCGCCTTTAAACAGATTTAAAATAGCACTGTCATTTCTGCCTCTACGGGCAATGTATTTTTCTATACCAAGACTTGATTCCGGGCGAATAGTAATCTGCGTACCATCATTCATTAACACAATGGCAAAACTTCTGCGTCCGGTAGTCAGTGTATCTTCTTCATAGACCAGTGCTGAACGGCCCATAATACGGTTACCCATGCCATGATGCTGCGCCGTTAAAACACCGCGCACATACTTCATCTTACCAACGACAGTCGATGCCATTAACACCGATGAAAATACAGCCAGCAATACCGCCGCCAGTAACTGTACACTCAACTTATAAAAAGACATTTTTTGTTGTCTATACATCATCATCTCAGTACTGATAAATCATATTGAAGTGCAGTTTACTATCACCATTTTCTGTTTCACCGGCATCACTTTGCGCCACAGCCAGATCAGCAGAAATACTTATATTACGCTTCCATCGCCAGCGTAAACCGGCACCGACAGAGGAGGGCTTTTCTTCCAGCACACCTGTACCCAGATCCTCAAGAAACTCAGTTGCTGCGTAGTCATAAAATGCCAGCCATCTAAATTTTTTCCTTGCCGGGGTATTCCAAAATTCTATATTTATTCCGTATCCACGATCACCTAAAATAGCGCGTTCCTGATAACCTCTGGTTGAATCAGCACCACCGACACCAAACTGTTCACCAGCGATAAGTGTTTGTCCTGTCTGCTGTGCTTCCAGTCTTATCCGCACTAAAGAGGCGGCAACTGGCCAGTCGTATTTGGCCCTCAATCTGATCAGATTCCAGTTGGTATCTGGCTGCCGGGTTTCAAAATCATAAGCTGCCTGATCATCGACCAGGTTATGGAAATAGGAAACGGCGAAACTGAAAGGTGAGCTGCCTCGAGGACGTGAAAACTCATATTCAATGGAAACCGGTGCGCTGATTATTTCATTGGTGCCGGCAGTGGGTGTATTGTTAAACAGGATCTGATTATTAAATACTTTTCTGTCAAATCCATAATACAGTTTATGCTTATAACCTTTGGTTTTTTTAAAGCCCTGCATATAACGGACACCTGACACCTGACCCGTTCCCTTGATATCAAATAACCCATTCAGGCCTTCCAGCGTGCTGGTGGTATCGATCTCCGAGTCGCTTAAATACATTGTCATCAGGTCTCCGCGCTCATAAAAAGGCAGCGTGTAACTCATTACCCATTGCGCGACTTTATCCGGATGCTCTACTGACGTACTGAAATTAATACTGGCCTTATGATCTTTCTCCAGCAGGTTACTGTACTGATAACCCAGCCCCAGCCTCAATTCACCTGTTTGCTCTGTACCGGTATTCGTCAGTTTTGCATAGGCCGTAGAGGGCGACTTGTCAGCTACCTTTAACTCCACATCAACCGTGTTTATCTTTTTACCTTCTTTAAAAATCATTTGCAGACTTTTATCCGGATGATCATTCGCTATCGATAAACTCTGACTTAATAAACGTGTATTTGGCGCCTTGCCTTCAATCAGTGAGGGCAGGCTATTTTTGATATTTTGTTCTGAAAAATGTTTTTGACCCGACACAGTCAACTTACCCAGTTTAAACTCATAGACTCTGAGCTTAACCACACCATCTCGTAATGACTGAGGCTCTAATATGACGCGATGAAAACTATAACCCAGCTCTTTTAACTTTCTTTCCAGCTCTGCGACGGCCGCGCTCAAGCCATCCAGGCCAAAATGACGCCCCAGAAAGGACTTTAATACCTTAGTCACAGTTTCTGCCGGTAATGGGTTTTCTCCCGATAATTCATAACGCACCACATCAAAACGCAGACCCGGCGGGGCCTCCAGCGCAAACACTGACTGAGCAAGACAAGCTAGAAGGAGACAAACAAACGATCGCATTATAAAACCAGATTCCACATAAGATAGTTAGCGGCCACAACGATGACGACTTTATCTATTAGAGTATAGAAGAGATAAATTTTGCTAAGTGGAGATATTGAGCAGAAGGAGAAAATTTATAATATTGGTAACATTTTAGTTACATCGTTATTGGCTATTCACTAAAATAGTCCAAAAAATATAACAGACAAATAAAAACCCGCGTATAGCGGGTTTTTATTTGAAACTTGATAATACGTTTATTTAGCTACGTACACGTCTTGCCACCAAACCCAGCAGACCCAGACCAAATAGCAGCAACGTACCCGGCTCTGGTACTGACGCTGTTGATACGGTCATTGAGTCAAGGCGGTAGCTAACTTGAGCATACGGATCATAACTGGTTCCATTCCAGTCATACCAATAGGCATAACCATAACCGTAATCCGATGAATCATTATCTACCCAGTTAATACCCTGAGCAACATCGAGCCCCTGAACAATGTCCTCTATGTATTCATAAAAGTACGCATATGAATGAAAATAGTTCCTGCTCACATTATCATAATCATATGTGTAAACCTGATATCTATCTACACCAGCTGAACCATATTCATCTTGAATAAGTACATAATCCCGACTATAAGTAGCATCGGATACTACATCACTCGCAGTAATAACCGTTCCACCGCTAACCTGTACAGAACCATTAATCCAATCATAGTCTGATAAGGAATCATAGTAAGCATAATTAGTTACACCTGAATAATAATCAGCAGGCACATCACTACTATCAAATGTCCATGTCTGGCTAATACTCGCATTATTGGTGTAAGCACCGTTCGCATAGTCGTAATAAGTACCCGTACCGCTAGCCGTTACCGTCACCACTGTGGCCTGTGTCGACAATGACAGCGCGAAAAGACCAAAACCGAAAATACTTCTCATTAATTTCATCCAACAAATCTCTTTATCATTTACTATTAATTGAATTAATAGCAAAAATCCTGCCAAGAAAATTTATACCAACCATAACAATAACTTATATGTCAGCTAGCCGACATAAAAATCACCACTGTAAAGTATTCTGACGATAAAGACCTATCATCACAGGAAAAGTGTAAAATTAAATTAACTCATGTTGAAAAACAGCAAGTTATACAGTCAGATCAACCTCTGCCGTCGAAAGACACTATTTTTTATTATTCTCAGCCAAGTCCTGCAAATGCTTTTCAATGCGCTCAAGCCGCTGCTCTAGTCGATCAATGGCAAGATCAAGATGTGCCTCCTCCTGCATCGTTTCCTCTTCCACATCCTTTTCAACTTCTTTTTCGACAAAGTAAGCAGCCAGATTGGCTGTGACCAGTGAAAACAAGACGACACCGGCAATAATGAGTACCGATGCAAAAATACGGCCGGGTATGCTCTCCGGGGTAAAGTCACCATAACCAACGGTAGAGATAGTGACCAGCGCCCACCAGATACCATCTGCCGGTGATTTAAATGCCGGATCGATAGCGGCGATAATGGTGCCGGAAATAAAAATTAATAACAAAGAAACCAGCAACGTTTTACCGAGCTGATTTTTATTTAGAATTTTGCGTACGGTTTTAGTCAGACGAAAAATTAAGCCTACCATTAACAATAAACGCAGGCTTCTCAGAATCGCCGCCAGTGGTGAGTAGCCCCATAAGATAATGGGAAGCCCTGCCAGAATAATAAAAACGTTCATCCAGTTACTACGCAGGTAACGCCATTTATGATCAACCAGACTTAATAACAAAACCGATTCAACAACAAAGAACCACCAGACCAACCAGTCAAAGAAAGCCGTTTCTGTACTTTGCATCTCACCCTGATAGTCCAGATAAAACTGAAACGGCATCCACACGGCCAGCATTAACATCGGCCACTGAAAAACTTTATCCCAGAACTGCGCGCGCTGGTTTTCTGTTTCCGCCACACCGGCCAGACCAATCAGTGAATGAAAAGCCAGCTTCATACACCTGCCTGATTTTTATTTTCACTATCAGCAAAACGGTCCCTGGCCATCTGTGGCAGATCACCATCAAACCCCATAGCCCGGCGCATTAGAATATTTTTTGCCATATCATTTTTTTGTACCAGATTCAGACCAAAGTTTCTGATTTTAGTCATCAGCGTATCGTCATTACCAAACAGGTTTTTAAAGCCACTCATACTAAACATCATCAGCTGGTTTTCACCACGACGCCAGCGTTCGTACTTTCTTAACGTGTGATAAGCCGCATAATTTCTTCGGCACCTGATGGCATTAAGAATAACTTCTGCCAGACTCGCTGCATCCATTAAACCCAGATTCACGCCCTGCCCCGCAAGCGGATGGATGGTATGCGCGGCATCCCCCACCAGCACCAGACCCGGTTTGATATATTCTTTGGCATGGCGCCTGATTAATGGAAAAGCAGCCCGCTTACTAACACGATTAATCCCACCCAGTTTGCCATCAAAAGCATGGGATAGTTCTTTCGAGAAATTCTCATCATCAAGCTGCATTAAACGCTCAGCCTCTGCCGAATCAGCTGACCAGACAATCGAACACTGAGCATTTGATAACGGCAGAAATGCCAGCGGCCCGGTTGTCAAAAACCGCTGCCAGGCTGTATCACTATGGCGTTTTTCTGGAGTAACGACAGAGACAATACCTTTTTGATCGTATTCAGCAATATCAAGATCAATATCAGCAGCCGCTCTGACCATTGAATTCGCGCCATCAGCACCGGCCAGTAAACGAGCTATTAAGGTCTGACCGTCTTCAAGAACAAGCTGACTGTTTCCTGCTTCGTAAATTATTTCTTTTACCGCAAGGCCACTGATCAACTCGATATTATTATGGCTTTTTATTCGCTCCAGCAAGGCCAGTTGAATCACTCTGTTTTCAACAATATGACCGAGCTCTGTTACACCGCTATCGGCTGCATCAAACGTTACCTCACCGTCACCCTGCGCATCCCACACATGCATTTTTTCATAAGCACAACAGCGTCGCTTTTCAATGCCTGACCAGACACCTAAATAGTCAAAAACATTTTTTGAAGAATGACTGATAGCAGAAACACGTAAATCGTATTCATCGTCGGGCTTTAAATCATCAGGAATTGTTTTTTCAATGACTGCAATTTTGAGACTACTCTCCGCCAGCGCACAGGCCAGCGTCGAACCAACCATGCCGCCACCGACAATGATTACATCATAGTTGACATTCATTTGATTAAAACCCTTAATAGTTTTTCATCACAGAATCGCAGAGCACATGAAATTCTTAGATTTTCTCTGTGTCTCTGTGACTCTGTGGCAGGTTTACGCTTTTCTCTCATCGTAAAGACAATCCACGCATAAGCCGTGACATTTTACCCGCCATACCCATGCTTTGTTTTGCCAGCATGTGTCGCATCGAGGGCAAACAGTCAATCATCATTAAGCCTGCCGCTCTTGCGTGTGCCAGTGGCATAAATTTATTAGAGAAAATTTTCACCAGTGAATCGGTCAAACGGAATACACGCTTCATATCTTTTTCTCTGATTACTGCGTAGTCATGCAGCCATTTAAGCGGATATTCAACACCTGATTTCTGAATAGACTCAGCCAGCACCGCAACATCGCGCAATGCCAGATTAAAACCCTGACCGGATACAGGATGCAAACCATGCGCCGCATTACCAATAACAACGACCCGGTCTTTGATTAACTGTTCAGATTCAGTCAATGACAATGGATATACATTTCGCACGCCGGTTTTTTGCAACCGTCCAAGTCGGTAACCAAAACGCTGCTGCAGTTTCTTTAAAAACTCATTATCATCCAGCGCCATAATATCCGCTTCATCATCACGGTTTACCGTCCATACCACCGAGATACGTGAGTTGTCATTTTCATCGTCCGTCATTGGTAAAAAGGCCAGCGGCCCCGAATCAGTAAAACGCTCGTAAGCAACTGACTGATGATATTTTTCTGCACTGATATTGGCAATAATCGCCGACTGCTGATAATCGCTTTTACGGTGAGCAATACCAACCATACTTCTTACTTTAGACATCGCACCGTCAGCTGCGACCAGTAATGACGTCGATATTTCTGTTTCAGTATCATCCTGATTAATAATCAAACTGACTTTCTCAGATGATTCATTAACTTTTGTAACCATAGCCGGCATGATCACATCAACATGACTCAACTGGCTAAGTTGCTTTTGCAGCACCTCACCCATAACGCGGTTTTCAATAACATAACCCAGCGCTTCCACTTGCTCTTCTTCATGGTACAAACGGGTTGCGCCAAAATAACCGCGATCAGACACATGAATTGTTTTTATCGGCTGACACTGGCTTTTAAGTTCAGACCAAATTGACATGCCTTCAAGAATTTTTTTAGAGCCATAGGAAAGCGCAATCGAACGATCATCAAAACTCGGCTGCTGTTTGCCTTTCCAGCTAAAGGCTTCGATAATTGCAATTGAAAGCCCACTGTCTTTCAGTGCAACAGCCAGACTGGCACCCACCATGCCACCACCAACGATTACTATGTCATATTCTTTTTTCATTTTTCTTCTTTGGTATTCTGCACTGCCTTTAAACTTACAACTTGCGACCAGTGTTTTCCGCCATAAATGCTTCTATATCATCCGGATCACTCACCAGTGCTGCCGTTAATACTTTATGGCCATCTTTGGTCACCAGCACATCGTCTTCAATTCTTACGCCGATATCCCACCAGCGTTTCACACCTTTCGAACCGTGCGTTATATATAAACCCGGCTCTACCGTCAGCACCATACCCGGTTCTAATAAACGCCATTCTTCATCGACTTTATAGTCACCCACATCATGCACATCCATTCCCAGCCAGTGTCCGGTTCGGTGCATATAATATTTTTTATACGCTTCTTCTTTTATCAGCTTACTGACTTTGCCTTTTAATAACCCCAGTTCAACCATGCCCTTGGTCATGGTTTTTACCGCCGCATTGTGCGGATCATTCCAGTGGTTACCGGGAACAACCTGTTTAATCGCGGCTTTTTGCGCGGCCAGTACCAGCTCATAAATTTCTCGCTGTGGCACACTAAATTTTCCGTTGACCGGGAAGGTACGGGTAATATCTGCATCGTAGCCCTGATACTCAGCACCGGCATCTATTAATACCAGATCGCCGTCTTTCATTTTTTGATCATTCTCAACGTAGTGCAGAATACAGGCATTGGCAC
>Ga0316207_10002298_pt1 | contig 20055 bp, 20 predicted proteins | sample 6weekpyrite_MG_FD_204943 | JGI IMG/M metagenome (GOLD analysis project Ga0316207, IMG submission 204943) | Microbial mat bacterial communities from mineral coupon in-situ incubated in ocean water Damariscotta River, Maine, United States -... | ecosystem: Environmental > Aquatic > Marine >...
ATTCGTATGCACCCGGATCAGGAAACATTAAAAGATATGATGGTTGATGCGGGTTTTGAAAAAGCAGAATACTTTAATTTAACGGGCGGTGTGGTTGCTTTACACCGTGGTTATAAAATCTAAGCTCATTTTTGCAAATGAGTCTGACAACCGAAACCATTCTCACCTTAACCGAAGCCTTTGAGACTTCAGTTAACCTTGTCCTTAAACAGGATCCCGCAACATTAGAAAAGCTTGCGGCCTTACAAGACAACGTTATTGCCTTCGACATCACTGATCTCGAATTAAACCTTTTTTTATTTCCGCATAATGAAGGTATTCATATTAAATATCTTTATCAGGGAAAAGCTGATGCGACCTTACAAGGCCACGCACTGGGCTTTATCAATATGTCGTTAGGTGATGCGACTGAGAGTTTATTCAGTGGTGAGGTGCGCATTAAAGGCGATATAGAATTAGGGCAGCGTTTTAAGCGTATTTTAGATCAACTCGATTTAGACTGGGAAGAATGGCTGTCAAATTACACGGGTGATCTTATTGCCTATAAAGCTTCCAGGCTGTTTCGTGATTTTAACGCCTGGGGTAAAAATGCGCTTAATACCCTTGAGTCAGATGCTCGTGAATATATACAGGATGAAGGTCAACTCAGCCCGCATCCTTCAGAACTTGGAGAATTTACTAAAAACATCAATCAATTACGTGATGATAGCGCCCGGCTTGAAGCGCGACTTTCCCGCATACTTAAAAGTATAAAAACGACCGCATAAATCCTACTTTTGCCGCTATATAAAAAGTCTTTATTAGCCTGCTATTTAAGCATTAAATTTCCAATTCTCAAAATGATCGAGTATCCTTTGCTACTGATTTTCAAACTCATATAAATTCAGAGTATTGTTTTATGAATGGCACAAGTAACGACGATTTTACTCCCGAAGAAGAAAAGCTCATTAGCGATGTACTTGCCGAACGTTATCGGCAAACCGTAGAAACCCAATTAGCCGATATCGAATTACGTGTTGATGAAAGCGAGCATGAATTAAAACCTTGTCCGGCAATTTATTGGGAATCTAAATCCTGTCATTTTATTATTGCAAAAGTAGAAAAGAATAAATTTTTTTGCCAGTTCTTTTATAGTGATGACGAACAGTTTGGAACCGAAAAACCTTTTTATGATGACCTAAAAGCGTGTGTCATCTCCTTGCTGCAAGTGCAAGCTGATCACGAACTGAAAAAAGCATTAAAAGAAAGTGCTTAAAAAACATAATACCTGTAATCATTTTTAATATTACAGGTATTTTTTTATTACAAAATAATTAATTCATTTTTAAATTAGAGGGGAACAACATGGCCGCGAAAAAGAAAGCCAAGAAGAAAGTTGCTAAGAAAAAAGCGAAAAAAAAGGTAAGCAAGAAGAAGGTTGCTAAAAAGAAAGCGACTAAGAAAAAAGTCGCAAAGAAAAAAGTAAGTAAAAAGAAATTGGCTAAGAAAAAAACATCAAAGAAGAAAGTGGCTAAGAAACCATCTGAACCATTGAAGAATGCATTCTATGCCCAGTCAGGCGGTGTAACTGCGGTTATTAACGCAAGTGCTTGTGGTGTTATAGAAACAGCACGTAAAAATGGCCATAAAATTGGTAAAGTTTATGCCGGTCAAAGTGGGATCATTGGTGCGTTACAAGAAGAGTTAATCGATACAAGTAAAGAATCTGCATCGACAATTGCAGCATTACGCTACACACCATCGGGGGCATTTGGTTCTTGTCGTTTCAAATTAAAATCACTTGAAGCAAATCGACGTGAATACGAGCGTTTAATTGAAGTCTTTAAAGCACACAACATTGGTTATTTTTTCTATAATGGTGGTGGCGATTCAGCAGATACCTGCTTTAAGATTTCACAACTGTCAAAAGAAATGGGGTTCCCCATCCAGGCAATTCATGTTCCTAAAACTGTTGATAACGATCTTCCTATCACAGATAACTGCCCGGGTTTCGGTTCGGTAGCCAAGTACATTGCCGTCTCAACCCAGGAAGCCAGTTTTGATGTTGCTTCAATGTGCAAAACCTCAACTAAAGTATTTGTTGTTGAAGTTATGGGTCGTCATGCCGGCTGGATCGCCGCCGCAGGGGGATTAGCCTCTACCGAAGAAAACCCTATTCCAATCGTTATTCTCTTCCCTGAAGTTGAATTTGATCAGGAGAAATTCCTGGCTAAAGTTGATGCTAATGTGAAAGAGCACGGTTACTGTACAGTTGTAGTTTCAGAAGGCACGCATTGGCCAGATGGTCGTTTCCTTGCAGAAACAGGCTTGAAGGATGCTTTCGGTCATAGTCAACTAGGCGGTTGTGCGCCAGTCGTTGCCGGTATGATTCAGGAAAAACTCGGCCACAAGTACCATTGGGGTGTTGCAGATTATATGCAACGAGCAGCACGTCACATCGCATCGAAATCTGATGTTGATCAGGCTTATGCCATGGGTAAAGCGGCAGTTCAATATGCTTTACAAGGTCACAACTCTGTTATGCCAACGATTGATCGTGTTTCTAACAAACCCTACAAGTGGAAAGTTGGGATGGCACCATTGAGCAAGGTTGCTAACGTTGAAAAAATGATGCCCGACAACTTCATCTCGAAAGATGGTTTTGGTATCACGGCAAAATGTCGAGAATATTTAGCACCGTTAATTAAAGGTGAAGACTACCCACCTTACAAAGATGGTTTGCCAAAATACGTTCGAATCAAGGGTGTAATGGTTAAGAAAAAACTGGAAGATTTTGATTTGTAAAATCAGAAATAATTTTGATTAATCCTAAAAGGGCAGTTTAATCACTGCCCTTTTTTATTTAAAAAATTAAGGGCATGCTTGTTCTGCAATTTTTCGGTTTTCTTCTTTTCCTGCAAGTATCTGCTCAACCATGCTATCAAACTCCTGCATCAATACCTTCATGTTGGTTTCATCTTCAGAAGTAATCTGGGACTCAATTTTTACACATAGCTCTGTCAATATGGGATAACCATACCCTCCACCTACGCCTTTTAGCTGATGTATTAAATTAGAAAATTCTTCAGTATTATGCTCTCTATGCGCCGCATTAATTTTTTCCTGGAATGTAGGTAGCCGCAGCATGAACTTTTCTATCAGGCCAATCAAATCCGGCTCGGACTTTAACAAGTTTGAAGTTAATATCATTAAATTTTCCTTATCACTTTTCTTAACTCCAGGTATTTTTTACATCAACAGACCCTAATACTTATTTTAATTTTCAACCAAAGGAACGTCAAACCAAAACGTACTGCCTTCTCCAACAATACTTTCAACACCTATTTTTCCATTCATTAACTCAATCAAATTTTTGGCAATATATAAACCTAAGCCTAAGCCATCACTCTGATGTTCATGCCGTTGAAAAGGGATAAATAAGCTATCGATTTGCTCTTTAGTTAAGCCATTGCCGGTATCGCTTATAGAAATTTTAACCCGACCGTTAACGACTCTATTAATGCTAATCGTTATTTTTCCGTATTCATTATTATATTTTACCGCATTAGAAATCAAATTAATAAAAACCTGTTTTAATCTTTTTTTGTCTGCTTTAACTGAATAGTCCTGTTCGATTTTCGTAACCATCTCTATGTTATGTTCTTTTGCAACAGCTCCCAATATTTTTAAGCTATCATCTAACACACTGTTTAGTGATATAGCATCAATATCGACTTTTAATTTGTTTGACTCAATACTGGATAGATCTAACAGCTCTTCAATTAAACTTAACAAATAATTTCCAGACTCTATGATAATGCTGTTATTTTTCTTTTGCTCATCACTTAATGGCGGATTATCTGACATCTGCAATAATTGAGCGTATCCCAGTACACCATTAAGAGGTGTTCTTAATTCATGACTAATCATCGAAATGAAAGCTGACTTTGTATTATTTGCTTCAATCGCTATATTTTTACTTTCAATTAATTGTTTTCTGTTTTTTTCTGCACTATACCGCAAGCTGATATTTGTTATTAAGGTTTGATTAAAGCGTTTTGCACTGCTAAATGCTAAGCCACTAAAAACAACAATCAAAAAAGCAATTAAATAAGATATTAGGGTGCCCGCCATAATTTCTATTATAAAAATAGGAAATAACAAAAAGGTAAGGTAGGTAATAACATTTTGCATCCTAAAACCTAACGTCATCACCGATCCCGAACTAAGTCCAATTAAAATTAAAACCGAAATATAATGGTGTACAGACTCATGACTAGGCAATAACCAAAAACTAAAACAGAGCCAGGTTAAGCCAACAAATATCAGAAGAATGTAAAAAACCCTATTCCAATAACGAATATTCAGGATACTTTTTTCACTTTTCACATATCGTTTATAACTTATGAACCGAATAAGCAATATCACCAGTAAAACGACATACCAAAAAGAGAGTAATGCCGTATCAACGGCTGACCACAGAATGATAACTAAGCTTCCTGCAATAGCGGCTACTGATGAAAGAGAGGCGGGCAACGCCATGAATAACGAATTCACCACTTCATAATGAATTGTGTCTTCAAGGCTCCAACTTTCATCTAACTTGTCTGATAATGGCTCTTCTAAATTATCCATATTTTGGTTTTAATTCTCGGTATAAAAACAATTCATTCTCTTGCCTGTATCGGCCACGATAAATATTACTTTAACCTGGGCTAGCTCTGTAATTCATTGATTTTGCGGTTTATTTATCTCATTTTATCCGTACAATGACTATCTCAACATATAACAGGTTTTTTGAGATACATGGCTACTATTCAACGATTTATCCGACTTTCAAGTATTAGCTGGGTTCTGCTGCGCCATGGCCTCGATGAACTGATGCTTGCAACTCACTTATTTCGCCCTTTTCGCTTTGTTCGTCTCGCCATGCCCTGGACGTGGATTCCAAGAAAAACCCCAAGAGGTGAACGGATTCGTCTCGCATTAGAAGATTTAGGCCCTATTTTTGTTAAGTTTGGGCAAATTTTATCAACTCGCCGTGATTTACTGCCTGATGACATCGCAATGGAGCTCGCAAAACTGCAAGATCAAGTTACCGCCTTTGATAATCAAACGGCTTATAAAATGATAGAAAAATCACTTGGTCATCCACTCGATGAAATTTTCAGTGATTTTAGTGATACTCCTTTTGCCTCAGCCTCAATCGCCCAGGTTCATGGAGCAACCTTACACAACGGCAAAGAAGTCATTGTTAAAGTATTACGTCCTAATATAAAACCCGTCATTCAACGTGATATTAGTTTGCTCTATATTATTGCGGACAAGATAGAGCGCTATTGGCCGGCAGGAAAAAATTTACGGCCAAAAGCAGTGGTTGCTGAATTTGAAAAATCACTATTAGATGAACTCGATTTAATGCGCGAAGCTGCCAATGCGTCACAACTACGGCGCAATTTTTTAAACTCTGCAGACCTTTACGTCCCTGAGATATATTGGGAGCATTGTCGTCGCGACATTATGGTAATGGAACGTATTCATGGAACACCTATTGGCAGCATTGACAGCCTTAAAGAGAAAAATATCAACCTGAAGCAGCTTTCAGAGCGGGGCGTAGAAATATTTTTCACCCAGGTATTTCGCCATAGTTTTTTTCATGCCGATATGCACCCGGGTAATATTTTTGTCGCAGACAATGGTCAATATATTGCGGTTGATTTTGGCATTATGGGAACGCTTAACGATACCGACCAACGTTACCTGGCTGAAAATTTCCTGGCCTTTTTTAACCGTGACTATCATCGCGTTGCGGAGCTTCACGTTACTTCTGGTTGGGTTGATAAAGAGACCCGTATTGATGAATTTGAAACAGCAATACGCGCAGTATGTGAACCTATCTTTGATAAACCACTAAAAGACATTTCATTTGGCCAGTTACTTATAAATTTATTTCAAACCGCACGTCGTTTTAATATGGAAGTACAGCCACAGCTGATTTTATTACAAAAAACCTTACTCAACATCGAGGGACTGGGTCGCCAACTGTACCCCGATCTTGATTTATGGAAAACAGCCAAGCCGTTTTTAGAAAAGTGGATGAGAGATAAAATTGGGCCGCAATCCTTTTTTAAGCACCTAAAAGAAAATGCACCGCTATGGACTGAGCGACTACCCAAGCTACCCAATCTTGTTTTTGATGCCTTAGAACAAGTGAAAACAGGGCAACTCAAAGTTGAGTTAAATGACGCTCAAATGCAAAAAATCACTCATGAAATAAAATCAAATAATAACCGCTCCATTCGCGCTATTATTGGTAGCGGCTTACTCATTACCTCAGCACTTTTAATTAATGCAAACTTCACATTTATTGGTTCTGACTATCAAACCCTATTTAAATTAATCCCGGCAGGACTAGGGCTTTTATTAATTTTTAGTTTATTAAAACGTTAAAACTCAAGGTTAAATTATGAAAATTTCAATTATCAGCGGCAGTCATCGAAACCCTTCTCAAAGCGAAAAAATCGCGCTTTATATTGAAAGTGAATTAAAACGTTCCTATTCGGATATTGAGCCTTTCGTATACTCATTGGCTGACAATCCTTTACCTCTTTGGGAGCAATCCATCTGGGAATCAGATCCTACGTGGGAACAGCGTCTCGCGCCATTAAAAGAACAATTTAGCAACAGTGATGCCTTTGTCATTATTACCCCGGAATGGCATGGTCAGGTCCCTTCAGGACTTAAGAATTTTTTTCTTATGTTTAACCGCTTCGAATTAGGTCATAAACCGGCATTTATTGTTTCCGTTTCTTCCACATCGGGCGGCGCATACCCCGTCGCTGAATTACGCATGAGCAGCTATAAAAATAACCGTCTCTGCTACATCCCTGAGCATTTAATCATTCGTGATGTTGAAAGCGTATTCAATAAAGACGCAAAAGATAATGATGAAAAATCTGATCTTTACTATAAATCCCGGCTTGACTGGTGTTTAAAAATCTTACTCGGCTATGGAAAAGCGTTAAAAACAATGCGTCATGAAACTGAAATTCACCACAGCGAATTTTCTAATGGTATGTAAGTTTATCAGCCAAACAAGGCGAGGTTAAATTACTATAAAACCTGTGTTATAATTATTCTCCCCCCTCCCTGTAAGCTTAAATAGCTTGTCTGAATTTTTAATATTAATGACAACAAAATATTAATTATACCCATGGGGAATAATTGTGAAACAAAGAAACGATGCCAGAGATAATGAGCTGGACTTTATACGTATTTCACTGTTGTATAAAAATGCACCCTTTACCCTGTTTGGTGTATTAATTGTATATGCTGAAATTATCTTTATTATTAAAGATGTTATGTCGCAGCAGCTTGTGTTTTTTTGGGGCCTCGCAGCGTTTATTTCTTTGCTCCCGCGTATTTATATTGCCTACGCCTTCCATACCAAATTAAAAAAAGCTGAAATCACCACCCTCAATATCAAAAACTGGGAAATACTTTGGTCAAGCAGCCTTCTATTGTTTGCCTTATTAGTTTCATCACTCGTTTATTTCCCTATTGAAAAAGATCAGCTTATCATTTTTCTCTTTATCGGCTTAATTATAACCGCGCTGGGAATCGGTAGTATTGTCATATCGAACACATCAATAAAAACAGCTTTACCTTTTTTCAGCTTTATTTCTTTTCCTTTTATTATTCGTTGTTATATTGAAGGAGAAGCATACTACCAACTCCTCGGTACTATTGGTTTAATGGCCTACCTTATATTTACTCGTCTTTTATTTAGCTTAAATAAAACAATGATTGAAAATATTCGCTTACAAGTTGAGAACAAAAACAACTCATTAAAAGATCCTCTGACCGGATTGTGGAACAGAAGAAGATTATATCTTTATATCGAAGAAGTTATTCCCAGGGCAATTCGACGTAATAATCCTTTTTCGATTGTTCTTTTAGACATCGATCACTTTAAAAAAATTAATGATACTATGGGCCATGACTCAGGTGATAAGTTTTTAATTCAAATATCAAGATGGATAAGAGATCTTGTGCGTGACGAAGACCTGGTCGTACGCTATGGCGGAGAAGAATTTATGATCGTTATGCCTTCTGCCGACATTCAAGAAGCAGAAAAACTCACCGCCCGAATACTTAAGCATATACGAGAAAACAGCGGGCAAACCATTAGCGCCGGAATCGCATCCTATTCTTCTGAAATGAATTTTAATGATCTTGTTATACAGGCAGATGAGGCACTTTATTTAGCCAAAAGAAATGGCCGTGATCGATATGTTATTGCAACAAGTAAGAATGTGAATATCCCAAAAAAAGTGCTCCCATTTAACAAAATTCCATCTTCTTAAAATATTTTATTTTAAAACTATCATACAATTTTAATAATTTGTGCTTAAAAATTCACGTGTTATCCGGCAGCTGTCAGAGAACGGGGGCTCTGCTGCTTTAAGCTTATAAATTTTGAAACAAAAACCGGCTTAACATCTTACTCTTCTAAAAATGGTAACCACAACTTTTTTAAAACGATGGATGAAAGATAAAACTACGTAAAAACAAGTAGCAACCAAATATTACCGGAAGGGATGTCACCCGCTTATTTTGCTTTCAAATAATGCGCTCTACCAGATTGCTAGAGAGCAAATTTCTGTCGTAATATTACGACTGATATTAAAACGATAAGTGCAATAAGCCAAAAAATAATAAAAACTGTTATCGATTGCTTTGCTTTTTTCTTTTCATACCATGTTCTGGGTTTGATCCCTTTCAGCAGAAAGGTGATGTTAGATGCCAGGTTTACACAAACCAGATTAACAGCCAATAATAAAGCCGCCCCTAATGAATGGGAAAAATTACCTGCCCCCAGCATAAGTCCTAATGTTGCGGCAGGCGGCAGTATTGCGACCGCCACCATGACGCCGACCAATGAATTTGAATAACCTGAAGTTAAAGATAAAGCGGCAGCCGCACCGGAAACGAGTGCCAGAGCGATTCCATCCAGACCAACATCAGTTCTTGCCATAAGTTCATGGCTTTCAATGTTTAAAGGCCAGACTAAACCAATAAATATTGATAGGCATAATGTTAGAAAAACGCCCGTCATATTTGATTTTAAGGACAACCACAGCAACTTACCATCACCAAGCGTGGTTGCAAAAGCAAGCGCCATGTTGGGACCTAATAAGGGCGCAATCACCATCGCGCCAATAACGACCGCAACATTGTCTTCAAGCAAGCCGATTGCGGCAACAAGCGTTGACATAATAACCATCAATATAAAATTACTGTCGAGCTGTGCTCCAGCGGCAATTTTTTGATAAATCTCTTCCCGGCTATGGGTCAGGCTTTTTTTCTTCTCTTCTTCCGCGTTTGGCTCTTCACTTATTGGCAGGCTCGCCTCGACCGGTAACACTAACAGGCGCGAATTTTTAGATGCTGAAAGTATAGACTGTAGCGCATCTATAACAGCCTGTTGCTTTTCCGGACTAACTAAAAAACGCGTGCTGCAACGCCCATCAGCATCAATGTGCCCGACCCAGATATCATCGACTTCTTGTTTTGCGGCAATACTCTGTAAAGTATCACTATGGCCCTGGTCTGTTATCAGCTCAATAACACGCATTCAGTTTCTCTTATTGCTACTTATTAGATTGTTTTAATAATGCAAATGTTCTTTGTTGTCGTAACTTAATTAACGCCGATACTGAAACCAAATTAACACCTTCTTTTTCCAAATGTGGCAGCCATTCTTCCAAAATTGATAAGGTTAATTTTTTCGGATGTGCAATAGCAAGCGCTGTTCCTTTTAATTTAGCCCGTGCTATTAATTTTTTGAGTTGTTGCTGAATAAAACTTTTTGACATTTCATGGTCAATAAAAATATCCCGTGAGATACTTTGCAAACCTTCTGCTTGTGCAGCACTTAATGCAACGCTTTGGCTGGTTGTTTTACTGTCAACAAAAAATAAATTTTTATTCGTTGCGACTTCACGCATTAACTTTCTCATCCATAGCTGACTTTTTGTTAACAGGCTCCCCATGTGATTATTAAAGCCGCGTGCGTAAGGTATCGATTCAATGTTATTTTCTAAAACCTTTATGAACGTTTGTTCGCTCATAGCCTGGGTTAAACCGCCGGGACCAAGTCTGGAGCCGCTCTCCGCTTCCATCGGTAAATGCAACATGACTTCTTTATGGTTAGCATGCGCCAGTTTCGAAAGCAGGTTTGCGTGTGGTGAGTGCGGTAAAAAAGAATAGGTTAGCTGCCCCGGCAAATTTATTGCGCGACGCCCTGAGGTATTGTGATAACCCATGTCATCAATAATAATGCTAATCGATGCAGAATTAATATCATTTACATTTGTCACAGGCTCAGCAGCAAACACCGCCGTAAAAACCGGCAGTGACAGGCTGACAAGGAAAAAGCGAAATCCTTTTCGCATGATTATAGATTTTTCAACACGTAATATTGATGATCACTTTTATAAACCTTTTACCAAACTAATGCCTTTTAGTAAGTTTAATGCTTCATACAAAGCATAATCTTCTTTTGCCAGGCTCAGTTTCTCTTTATTTGTCTCATTATCAGAGCCAGCTTCATCAGCATCACCATTTTCAAGGTGACCGGACAAATCTTTTTCCTTGGTTGGTTTGAAACCGTTATCATCTTTTTTCGAAACTTGTATATCATCTAGCACAATATCAGGCGTAATACCTTTAGCCTGAATGGACTTACCAGAAGGTGTATAATAACGCGCCGTTGTAAGTTTCAATGCGCTACCATTACCGAGTGGTACAACCGTTTGTACAGATGCCTTACCAAATGACAAGCTGCCCATGATAATGCCGCGCTTATGATCCTGTAATGCGCCGGCAACAATTTCTGATGCAGAGGCTGAACCGCCATTAATTAAAACAACAATAGGTGCTTCGTTAATTAAATCTAATCCTTTTGCGCTGTAGGTGGTTGTATTTGATTTATCGCGCCCTTTTATACTAACAACAACACCGCCTTCTAAAAATGCATCTGATACCTCAACGGCTGCACTTAATAAGCCGCCCGGATTATTTCGTAGATCTAAAACTAAACCTTTTATTTTTTTATTGTTTTCTCTTTTTAGTTTTGAGATGGCTTTACGTAAATCTGCTCCTGTTCTTTCCTGAAAAGCTGAAACACGAATATAACCAAAACCGTCTTCTAATGTTTTGCTGCGCACACTTTGTACTTTAATAATGGCACGGGTTATTTTAATTTTTAAGGGCTTATCTTTTCCTTCGCGAACGATGGTTAACAAAATATCGGTATCTGGCTTGCCACGCATAATTTTAACAGCATCTTCTAAAGTCATGCCTTTTACATTTTTTTCGCCCAGACGAATAATTAAATCACCCGCTTTAACGCCTGCCCGTTCTGCCGGCGTGTCATCAATGGGAGAAATAACATTAACAAAGCCATCCTTCATACCGACAACAATACCCAGGCCACCAAATTCACCGCTGGTGCCTTCGCGTAAATCAGTAAATGCTTTTTTATCTAAATATGCCGAGTGAGGATCCAGACCACTGAGCAAGCCACGAATGGCATTTTCTAATAACTCTTTGTCATCGATATCTTCAACATAATTCTGTTTAATTTTACCAAAAACTTCACTCAATGAACGAATATCTTCCAGGGGAATAGATTGAGGAGCAACGCGTGAGTTTTCCTTTTCAGCTAAAACGCCCTGCCCAATCGCCAGCATGACGCCAAGCACAAGCCCCAAACCCAGAATAAGCGTATTACGTGTCATACTTTTCATTTATTGTCCTTTAATTTAAACCTTAATCTATACATATTAGTGATAAATGCTTTTCCCAAAGTACCACATTACTTTATTGATTTTAAAGAAGAATTATTGATTCTCTCACAAATCTCGAGCATTTTACGATAATTAACTGCGGCACCATTTAGTCGGATTACTTGGGCGCCCTTTCACCCGCACTTCAAAATACAAGCCGCTCTTGTTCTGGCCGCCACTGCGGCCCACCGTTGCAATTACCTCGCCTTCTTCAACCCAATCTCCAGCCTCTTTATAGAGAGCCTGATTGTAACCATACAACGTCATGTAGCCATCACCATGGTCAACAATTAACAGCATGCCGTAACCGCGTAACCAGTCCGCATACGCAACACGGCCATGAGAGATGGCTTTTACATTTTTTCCTTCTTTGCTCGCAATAAGCACACCGTTCCATTTTAAATTTGCCGCATTGCGTGATTTACCAAAAAGCCGATTAATTTTACCTTTGACCGGCCACTTTAATCGACCCCGACGTTTACGAAAGGTTTCACGCTTATCAATTTCCGTTAGCTTTGACGGCATGATGTGACGAATTTCTTTTAACAACTGTTGCAGTAACTTTTCATCTTTCGCAAACTTCTTCAAACGCTGACCTTTTTTTGCTATATCTTTGCTCATCGCTTTGACGATGATCGAGCGGTCAATAAAATCATCCTCGAGCTTTTGTTTTTCCTTACGTTGCTGTTGACGCAGCTCTTTTAGCTCACTTGTTTTGACTTTTACTTTCGTCGTGAGCGCATCAAGCTCTTTAATCGTAATTGCGGCTTCATTAATATGATGACTACGCGCCTTGTGAAAATAATCATAATAGGTAAGTGTTCGATCAATTGCGGCGGGGTTTTCCTGGTTTAAAAGTAACTTAAGATATTCTTGTTTACCAATCATATAAGATGAACGAATTTGCTCACTCAAAAGTTTACGTTGTTTGGCAAGTTTAGTCTGTGTGTGTTGTTTTTGTTTTTTTAGTTTTTTTAGTTCGCGTTTTTGCTTACGCAAATGTCGATTTATTTTTTTTAATACGTAAGCACGCTCACCAATACGTACTTCAATATTTTTTAACCGTTGTGTTGCTGAGTTTTTTTCAGCCTGTTTTTCTTCAATCTTACGCCGTAAATCGTTCATGCGCTGGCGCAATTTTTCCAGCTCTTGTTTTTGTGCCTGGCGTTGTTTTTTATTTAATGAAGGTTGCTGGTTATCATTAAATGCATATATAGAAGGGGTAAAAGCACATAAGAAGCTTATGAGGAAATATAGTGTAGTTTTACTGAACACGCCCCTCAAAATTTAATGCTCCTTGTCCGGCTAAAAACTATCCGCAAAAGATAAACTATTTTCTAAAAAACAAATAATAAAATTGCTTTAGCCTGTACATAAAGCAATCATTTTTATTTATATCAAACTTGGTTGGTTTTCATCTTCTGCCGGCCCCACCAATGAACGCCCGGTCATTTCAGTCGGCTGTTCTATACCCAATAAATAAAGCATAGTGGGCGCAACATCAGACAATGCTCCCGTACTGGCCATGGTTGCATTACGACCATAATAAACAAAAGGTACCGGATTATTTGTATGTGCTGTATGGGGCTGGCCTGTTTCTGGATCGAACATCATTTCTGCATTACCATGATCCGCAGTAACCAACATTTCACCACCCGCCTTATCAATAGACTCCAGCAAGCGCGCCAAACAATCATCTAAGGTTTCAATCGCTTTTACCGCAGCATCAAAATTGCCGCTATGCCCAACCATATCGGCATTAGCATAGTTACAAATAATGACATCATATTTTCCGCCCTCAATGGCTTCAACCATATTGTCCGTTAATTTAACCGCATTCATTGCAGGCTGCTGATCATAGGTTGCAACATCAGGAGACGGAACCAGGAGGCGTTCTTCAAATTCAAACGGCTCTTCACGACCACCATTAAAGAAAAATGTCACATGGGCATATTTTTCTGTTTCTGCGATGCGTAACTGTGACATACCCAGTTTCGAAATATAGTCACCAAAAACATTTTGTAAACGCTCAGCAGGATAGGCAATAGGAATATCATAGTCAGAGTGATATTCGGTAAGGCTGGTAAAATTACCCAATTTTGGAACACGCCTGCGCTCAAAAGCATCAAAATCATCTTCAATAAACGGACGCGTAATTTGGCGGGCGCGATCTGAACGGAAGTTCATAAAAACAATCACATCGCCATCTTCCACTGTCACCGGGCTCGAGCCCTCAGGCACAATGGCCGTCGCTTTCACAAATTCATCGGTTTCACCACGCTCATAGGCACTTTCTAATGCCGCCAAAGCAGAATCTGCTTCAAATTCACCCCGGCCCTCAGTAATAAGTTCATAAGCACTTTGGATACGTGGCCAACGATGATCGCGATCCATCGCGTAATAACGACCAATCACGGAGGCAAAACGGCCATTACCCAGCTCGGCAAACTGCTGCTGCATCACCTCGATAGATTCTTTTGCACTTTTAGGCGGCGTATCTCGCCCATCAAGAAAGGCGTGCAAATACACATTTTCTACGCCCTGCTCGACAGCAAGCTTACACATGGCATGAATATGATCTTCGTGGCTATGCACACCACCTGTCGACAATAAGCCGAGAACATGTACGGCTTTATTGTTCTTTTTAGCGATATTAACGGACTCAATGAGCGTGTCATTGCTAAAAAAAGAGCCTGTTTTAATTGAGCGACTGACCCGGGTGTATTCCTGGTAAACCACGCGCCCAGCACCCAGATTTAGGTGGCCCACCTCGGAATTACCCATTTGCTCAGCAGGTAAACCCACTTCTGCGCCTGAACCCTTTATATAGGTGTGCGGGTTTTCCTGCCACAGCTTATCCCAGATTGGCTTGTGGGCTGCGGCAATTGCATTGCCTTCTTTATCTTCAGTATGGCCAAAACCATCTAAAATGACCAAAACAATAGGCTTTAAACTCAATGACATAACTTTATCTACTTTTTTACCACTTATTAACTTAGACTAAATCTAAAATAGGTATATTTAAGGCGCTAGGATACCGATTTTGCGACATGAATAGAAGAAATACACAAAAGTTTAGCAAATTCTCCTCAAACAGTAGATTATTGTATAATGTTTTGTTAATAAAGAGCAGCTATCTCTTGTTAAATAACAGGAATTAAGCCTATTATAAGGCATAATAAACATGGGGATTCAAGAATGAATGGACTAGCAGCTATGACAGAGACGACACTTCCATCGTTAATTACACGCGACGAAGATATTGACCGTGCATCACGCTCACTTAAGGCGATGTCACACCCTTTACGCTTAAAAATACTTTGCACCTTAGGTGATCAGGAAATCAGTGTTCAGGATATTGTTGAACATGTCGGGACATCTCAAAGTAATATTTCCCAGCATTTAGCTATTTTACGTGATAAAGGCATCCTGTTTTCACGCAAAGATGCCAACCGTGTTTATTATAAAGTTGGTGACTCAAGAACTTTGGCCTTAATTGGTATGATGCGTGACGTTTTCTGCACCTCAGAGGTTTAAATTTTTTTATATGCACCCATAGTGTGTTTTGTATTTAATTAATTTATAGGAAGGCGTAGTTATGTCTATTACTCGTAAAATTCGCATAATGGCGGGTTTTGTTGTTTTACTATCTTTGTCACTTGGTGTTGAAGCAAGTCCAATTTTCCAAAATGTAAACTGGTTGTGGTTAACTGCGTTTGCCGGTTTTAACCTGTTTCAAAGCGGTATCACAGGCTTTTGTTTGCCTGAAATTGTTTTAAAGAAATTTGGTAAAGATTGCGATTCTTGTTCGTAAGCCTCAGTCCTCAATTTTAACTATACTGCCCGTGGTTGCTTTTACAACCACGGGCTTTTAATTCTTATACTCTAAATTGCGAAAATATCATGGAACAACTAATTACTTTTGCCAGCCATAACACTATCCTGGTTATTGCTATCGTTCTTGTAACGCTTATGCTTATTCATAGCCTGGTTGGCGAAAAACTACGTGGCTATAGCTCAATTTCTCCTGCAGAAAGCACAAAAATGATTAACCATGATGATGCTTTAATTATCGACGTCAGAGAAAATAATGAATATAGCGAAGGACATATCATTAACTCTTTGCATATCCCTCTTGCAAGCATAAAATCTCGCCTGGGTGAAATTGAAAAATATAAAACACGAAAGCTCATTCTTGCCTGTCGCTCGGGTAATCGTTCTTCAAGCGCCTGCGCCACACTAAAAAAAGCAGGATTCGAACAAGTTTTTAACTTAAGCGGTGGTGTAACAGCATGGGGAAACGCCAACCTGCCTTTAGTTAAAAAATAAATATTACGTTTTACTATACATTTAAGGTCTCAAAAATATTATGGCTAAAATTGAAGTTTTCTGTACTCCCTATTGCCCTTACTGCATCCGAGCTAAAAACTTACTCTCACACAAAGGTGTGGAATATGAAGACATTCGTGTTGATCAAGAGCCTGAACGTCACCAAGAAATGCTCACGCGCAGCAAACGTACCTCTGTTCCACAAATTTTTATCGATGACTACCATGTTGGCGGTTGCGATGATTTATTTGATCTGGAAGCTGCTGGCACACTTGATTCACGCCTTGGATTATGAGCGAAAATCTTCACATAGTATGCCCATCCTGCGACGGCATTAACCGCCTTCCCGCAGAAAAACTGGCTGCCGGCGGAACTTGCGGAAAATGTAAAAAGCCCTTATTTAACGGTGAAGTCGTTGCATTAAACTCGGCAAATTTTAGCCGACATGTCTCTCGTAACGACATTCCTGTACTCGTTGATTTTTGGGCACCCTGGTGCGGCCCCTGTAAAATGATGGCGCCGATTTTTGCCCAGGCTGCGCAACAACTGCAACCCAAAATTCGTGTTGCCAAAGTGGACACCGAAGCAGAGCAGCAACTTGCTGCACAGTTTCAAATTCGTAGCATCCCTACCCTGGCTATTTTTAAAAATGGCAAAGAAATTGCCCGCACAGCAGGTGCAATGGATTTACAAAACTTAACCCGTTGGGTCAACCAAAACACACCTTAACTACATGTTGGAAAAAAAATGTCTGATACAAACGAACAAAGTAACGAAGAAAACGCAGCTAATTTTACAATTGAAAAAATTTACTTAAAAGATGTTTCATTTGAAGCTCCCGCTTCACCAACAGGATTCTCTGATGACTGGGCTCCAGAAATTAACATGGAGCTAAATACCCAGGCAACGCCGATTAATGATGATGTTTATGATGTTGAGCTCACCATTACCGTCACCGCGAAAAATAACAACAAGACCGCTTTTTTAGTTGAAACAAAACAATGCGGTATTTTTGGTATCAGCGGTATGGATGATACAAACTTAAATGGCATGTTAGGCAGTTTTTGCCCAAACATTTTATTTCCTTATGCACGTGAAGCTATTTCTGATCTTGTTACTAAAGGTGGCTTCCCACAACTCCTGCTTGCACCCGTTAATTTCGATGCGCTCTATGCACACCACCTTGAACAACAAAATGAAGGTAAAACGATTAACTAATTTATGAGCGATCATCATTTTCAGGAAATAGCTGTTTTAGGAGCAGGCTCATGGGGTACCGCCCTCGCAATGTTGCTGGCACAAAATGGGCACAGCACCTACCTCTGGTCACATAACGCAGAGCACGCGAGATGCATGCAAAAAGATCGTGAGAATACTCGCTACCTGCCAGCATTAACCTTCCCTGAAAATTTAAACATAAGTCACGACCTTGAAGCGATCATTAAAGATGCTGAAAGTATTCTTGTTGTTGTACCCAGCCACGCCTTTCGTCAAACGCTCGAAACATTAAAACCCCTTATTACGGAAAAACATCGTCTTGCCTGGGCAACAAAAGGGCTGGAAAAAAACAGCTGTAAACTTTTACACAACGTAGCACGCGAAGTATTAGGTGAACAAATTGCTCTTGCGGTGATCTCAGGCCCCACTTTTGCTAAAGAAGTCGCACAAAGATTACCGGGCGCGGTTACGGTTGCCTCTCGTAATCAGGCGCTTGCTTTAGAGTGGGCTAATTTATTACACAACGATCATTTCCGTGCCTACACGGGTGATGATATAACCGGTGTTGAAATTGGTGGCGCCTGTAAAAATGTTATCGCCATTGCTGCCGGCATCGCCGATGGCATGGGCTTTGGCGCAAATGCACGCGCAGCCCTCATCGCCCGCGCTTTATCGGAAATTACTCGCCTGGGTAGTTCTCTTGGTGCAAAAGCAGAAACCTTTACCGGTTTAACAGGCCTGGGTGACCTGGTGCTAACTTGCACAGATGATCAATCACGAAACCGCAGAACAGGCATTGCGTTAGGTAAAGGTCAGATCCTGGAGAAGGTAATAAAAGAAATTGGCCAGGTTGTTGAAGGCGTTACCACAGCAAAAGAAGTGGTTGCTTTAGCTAAAAAACAAAACATTGATATGCCCATTACCGAACAGGTTTATAATGTTTTATATAATAACGCATCACCGCAACAAGCGGTGAACGCGCTTTTTAATCGCGCCATCAAAAAAGAAAATTAAAACTAAACTTTATTTTTGCAGGTTCTCTTTAACAATCTTCATCAAGCTTTCAAAGTTAACCGGTTTTTCAACCAGGACATCCATACCTGCACTTATATAACTTTTACGTTCATCGTTCATTACACTTGCAGTCATACCAACAATTAATGCCGCACTTAGATTTTCTGATTTAATAATTTTTGTTGCAGCAACACCACCCATTACCGGCATATGTACATCCATCAAAATCACATCTACTTTATTTTTTCTTAAATAATCAACGGCTTTTTGACCGTTTTCAGCAACAATAACCGTATGCTGTTTTCCCTTTAGCCATGTATTGACAGCTAACCGGCTTATTTCATCATCTTCAACCAACAATATTTTAAGTGGTGACAGGTCAATTTTTTTAATTTCTTTATCCTCGCTCTTTTCTTTACCTTTACCGAGTGGAAAAACAAAATCTAAAACTATTTTAGTTCCTTTGTCTGGCGTAGAATTTATTCTTATCTTACCTTTTAAGGCATTGATAATTTTCTTGCATATTGGCAGGCCCAGGCCAACACCTTTGTTATGAATACGGTCCGGGGAAATTTGTTGGAAGGGTTTAAAAATACTTTCCAGTTTATCTTCAGGAATTCCCATGCCGGTATCATTTACCTCTATCTGAAGACCATATTTATTACTAGCAACTTCTTTACCCGTAATAACTAAATTGACTTCTCCTTGTTTAGTAAACTTAACTGCATTATTAATCAAATTCACAACCACTTGCTTTAAACGAATATCATCCGAAATTAATACCGTTGGAAGATTGTTGTTTACATCAACATTAAAATTAATATCCTTATCATCAAACAAATATTCTACTTGCAATAAAACATCATCAATAAACTCCCATAATATAAATTCTTTTTCGTTTATTTCTAGTTTTCCCGATTCTATCCTTGATAAATCCAGCAAATCATCAATTAATCGAATAAGTGTGCTTCCAGCTCTATCAATTGACTTTAAATATTCATGCTGTAGTTCATCAAGCTTTGTTGTTTGTAAAACCTGGACAAGACTTAGCATGCCGTTCATAGGAGTGCGGATTTCATGGCTCATGTTAGCAAGAAACATACTCTTACTCTGGTTAGCTAAGTCAGCTTTTCGTTGCTCCAGTAAAATTTTATCTTCAGATGCTTTAGCGGCAAAACTATAATAATACGAAACCAGACCAAGAAGGATAATAAAAGTAAAACCATTACTATAGTATAAAAATTGAATAATTTTTGGCTCTAATACATAGATAGCGGTGTGTGTATCAGCATAATATTTTATTGCCACAAAAATAAATGCCAGCACAAAATGTTGAATTGCTTTTTGAATCTTTGTTGTTTCCGGGTTATAAGATACTAAAGGTGCAACACCTAATAAATAATAAAAATAACCGGTTTCCCATCCCACATAATAAGTTGCAATTGCAGCATGCAGAATGATCTCAGAAATGGCTAAAATGGAAGCCGTTTTTTCTTTATTTTTGAGACAAAGCTTATAGGCAAGAACAAAAACAAGAACACTAAAAATATTAAATAAAACTAAAGGAAGAACATCTACATAATAGAAAAATATAATAAAGAAAAAATGTGCTATAGCAGCAACTTGATAAGTGTAACTGTTAGCAACATGAAAACGATGGTTT
>Ga0316207_10002299_pt1 | contig 20049 bp, 20 predicted proteins | sample 6weekpyrite_MG_FD_204943 | JGI IMG/M metagenome (GOLD analysis project Ga0316207, IMG submission 204943) | Microbial mat bacterial communities from mineral coupon in-situ incubated in ocean water Damariscotta River, Maine, United States -... | ecosystem: Environmental > Aquatic > Marine >...
TTACTTACTTACTATTTAGTCAGTGGCAATTAGAAAATGCGCCAGCAGTTGAACAACCAACAAGTAGTCAAAGTGCTGGTAATAGTCAAAATAATGAACAAGTTGCAGATTCTGACTTTGTACCGGAATCTACTGATTCATCAGCCCCCATTGCAAAAGAAACTGCATCAAGTGCCAAACTAATTAGTGTTGTTACTGATACTTTACAACTAAAAATCAACACCCAAGGTGGTGATATTGTTGAGGCTAAGCTACTTAAGTTTGATACTGAACAAGGTAATGGCATTCCATTTACTGTGATGCAAAACGGTAATCAAAAATATGTTGCGCAATCGGGTTTAACCGGTGCTAACGGTGTAGACCGAATAATAAAAGGTCGCCCTATATATGGCAGTGCGCAAAGTAACTATGAGTTATCAGGCGACAACCTGAGCGTAGATTTAACCTTTCAAGATAACAATGGTCTTAGCGTAACTAAGCGTTTCTCTTTCAGTGCTGGTAGTTATAGCGTGGGTGTTGATTATATTGTTAACAATAACACCAGTAACAGTATTTCTGTGCAAATGTACGGTCAACTTAAGCAGTCTACCCTTAAAGACACTTCTTCAGGCATGTTACCTACGTATCGTGGTACAGCTTACTCAACAACTGAAGATCGCTATGAAAAATATGACTTTGACGATATTGCCGAAACCAACTTAAATAAAACCACTGTTGGTGGCTGGGTTGCTATGCTTGAGCATTACTTTGTTTCTGCTTGGGTTCCTAATAGCACTGAAAACAACCAACTTTACACTACTCTTAGTAATAACCAAGAAGCGGTTATTGGCTTTAAAGCGCCAGCTATAACAATTGATGCCGGACAACAAGGCACAACGTCAGCCATTTTCTATGTTGGTCCTAAAGATCAAGAAGTATTAGAAAAAATAGCACCAAACTTAGATTTAACCATAGATTATGGGTTTTTATGGATGATCAGCCAACCATTGTTTTGGTTATTGTTAAAAATTCAAAGTATTGTTACTAACTGGGGTGTCGCTATTATCATTATTACGTTAATTGTTAAGGGTGGTATGTACCCGCTAACAAAAGCACAATACACCTCAATGGCAAAAATGCGAGAATTAGCACCTAAAATGGCGCAATTAAAAGAGCGCTTTGGTGACGACAGACAAAAAATGTCCCAAGCGACCATGGAAATGTACCGTAAAGAAAAAGTAAACCCTGCGGGCGGTTGTTTACCTTTATTACTACAAATGCCTATTTTCTTAGCGCTTTACTGGGTATTTTTAGAAAGTGTAGAGCTACGCCATGCACCATTCATGTTTTGGATTCAAGATTTATCAGCCATGGACCCTTACTTTGTATTACCGGTACTAATGGGTGTTAGTATGTTTGTTATGCAGAAAATGCAGCCTATGACTGTACAAGATCCAATGCAGCAAAAAATCATGCAATACATGCCAGTAGTATTCTCAATATTTATGGCATGGTTCCCATCTGGTTTAGTACTTTACTGGTTTATTAGTAACTTAATTTCTATTGCGCAAATGAAAGTTATTTTCAACGATATTGAAAAGAAAAAACTAGCTGCCGCGAAGTAACCATTTGTAGGCGCGATTTAATCGCGCTGTTAAGCACTCAAGATAAGCTCTTCCTAAAAAGCAAAGGCGATACTTATATCAGTAAGTTTCGCCTTTTCTGTTTTTAGGTATTTGTAGTAAAATATAATCTGTAATTAAATAATTGAGTACATTAATGACTTCACTATCCCTTGCAAATAAAACCACCATAGCAGCACAAGCAACCGCACCGGGTCGTGGGGGCGTTGGTATTATTAGAGTTTCAGGGCCAGAAGCCAAAAATGTTGCTCAAGCTATTTTAGGTAAAATACCTGAGGTAAGGAAAGCTGAATATTTACCCTTTTCTGATACGAACAATGAAATATTAGATCAAGGTATTGCTTTGTACTTTCAAGCACCCAATTCATTCACTGGCGAAGATGTTATAGAATTTCAGGGTCACGGCGGCCCGATAATTTTAGACATGTTATTAAAAACTATTCTGGCTTTACCTAATGTCATTATGGCTAAACCCGGCGAGTTTAGTGAGCAAGCCTTTTTAAATGACAAACTCGACTTAACCCAAGCAGAAGCAATTGCTGATTTAATCAATTCTAGTTCAGAGCAAGCTGCGCGCTCTGCCCTGAACTCTCTACAGGGTGATTTTTCAAGATTAGTGCATGACATGGTGGAGAAAATCATTCATCTACGCATGTACGTTGAAGCCGCCATTGACTTTCCTGAAGAAGAAATTGATTTTCTTGCTGACAAAAAAGTCGTCGCTGATCTTAAAGCTATCATCAGCCAAGTTGAAAGTGTACGCAAACAAGCACAACAAGGCAGTATTATTCGTGAAGGTATGCGTGTTGTTATCGCTGGTCGCCCTAATGCCGGTAAATCAAGTTTACTCAACGCCTTAAGTGGCAAAGAAACAGCCATAGTTACTGATATAGCTGGTACTACCCGTGATGTACTAACAGAGCAAATTCATATTGATGGTATGCCCCTTCATATTATTGATACCGCTGGTTTACGTGACAGCGATGACAAAGTTGAACAAATAGGTATTGAGCGTGCTTGGCAAGAAATAAAGCAAGCCGATCGCGTATTACTAATGGTTGATGCTAGTGAAAACCATAGCGTTTTAGAAGATGAACAAAACATAAAAAATTACTACCCAGAATTTTTTGAAAAACTACCGGATAATATCGGCTTAACACTCGTTAGGAATAAGGCCGATCTCAACCCGTCTATTAATCTAGAAAAAGTAGGACTGGATGAATTTACCGACAGCGAACAACAAACGCATACATACGTAACCCTTTCTGCAAAAACAGGTGCAGGCGTTAACAGCTTAAAAGAGCACTTAAAAACTATTATGGGCTATGAAGCTAGTACCGAAGGTGGCTTTATGGCCAGAAGACGTCATTTAACCGCTTTAGACAACACTCACCAGCACTTGATTACAGGTTTAGAGCAACTTGAGTCTTATGTCGCTGGTGAAATACTGGCAGAAGAGCTGAGAATTTGTCAGTTAGAGTTAGATCAAATTACCGGCGAGTTCACCAGTGATGATTTACTTGGTCAGATATTTAGCTCGTTTTGTATTGGTAAATAATAAAAGAAAACAACATCCAAACAAAGTAAACAAACATCAAAATACCTAATTAATTCAATTATTTATTTTTATTTAACACTTCCTTTGTTCTACTTTGGCTGCTATTAATGGTCCACCATATGCCCACCTTGGGTATGTAAGTGGGCCACTGGTGGGCCAATAGGACAAAATATGAAAATTACCATTGAAAAAAAATCACCTGATGCAAAAGGGTGCCAATCATTATTTATCACTCGTAACTATGGTTCATTAGTAAATGACGAAGGCAAAAGAATAAAAAGACGGAAACGTCAAAGTTTAGATTTATATATTTATCACTCCCCTACCGATAAAATTCAACGAGATCACAATAAAAAAACCTTAACACTCGCAGAAAACATCAAAGCAAAGCTGCAGGTTGATAACGCAAACAATCAATATAACTTTGAAGATGTTGAAAAGCAGAAAATGTCATTTTTTGACTACATGCAAAGCATTATTAAAGAGAAGGAAAAAACGGACAGCATTTCAAATTGCTCAATATGGGATTCAGCATTAAAACAATTAAAAAAATATCATCAGTTACCCGAGTTAACTTTTGAAGATATAACACCTGAGTTACTAAATGGCTTCAGCCAATATTTACAAACTTTTGCAACAACCAAATCTGGCAAGCTTTTATCTTCAAACACTACAAATGCCTATTTCAACAAAATTAGAGCTGCGATTAATAAAGCATATCAGCAAGGAATTATAAGACGTAACCCTGTGCAAGAAGTTAAAAGTATAAAGCTTGTACAAAACAAACGTGAATATCTTACCGATGACGAACTAGGACGCATTGTAAGAGCAGAATGTAGGTATGACGTGCTTAAACGAGCATTTCTATTTGGTTGCCTTACAGGGATTCGTTGGAGCGATATTGTTAAGTTTACCTGGGATGATCTGCAAAAGTTGGATGATGGCCATAGAATTGTATTCAATCACAAGAAAACTCGGCACTTACAGTATTTAGATTTGCCTCTTGAAGCTGTTAATCTCTTAGGAAATAAACATAAAAGAGAAGAAAAGATCTTTAAGGGATTAAAGTATTCTTCTTACGTCAATGTCGCAATCCTTCAATGGATGATAAGAGCAGGTATCACAAAACATATTACTTTCCATTGTGCCCGACACACCTTTGCAGTAAGAATGCTAACGCATGGCATAGATATTTACACTGTATCCAAACTGCTAGGACACTCAGAACTAAAAACAACGCAGGTTTATGCCGATATTATTGAGCACAAGCGAAAAGAAGCCATGACCTCTCTACCCTGCATTAGCAATAACAACCAAGTGATGTAAACAATGGGAAGTATGGGAAACTTGGGAAAACCATATATTTCAGTAAATTATATAATAATTAGCTTAAGTTAATATTCCCAGTTCCCAAAATAAACTAAATATGATGATATTTTTAGAGCGAGTGACAGAATTTGTTTTAGTGTTCTTGAACTTGTTCAAGGTTAGTAAAATAAATTTGGCGCAATATTTACTATGCCTGATTCTAAGTGCTTCCACACAAATAGTTGTTTCATGCAGCTAGGTATCAAAAACTCAAAGGTGGGTCATCACGTACAAATATAAAGTGCTTTAATTATCAATTGAAGTTCTTATAGCTATATATTTACTTTGAACAAAAGTAACAAAGTACTTTTAGCCTAACTCATTATTATATTGATTTTATTATAAATATATATAACGATAGCCTTACCAGGGATGGCTTTAATTGAATTTTTATGCTTTCCTCGGTATTAAAATTTAATTTAATAAGGACTTTTATGAAAATCACTAATATTAAAAAATTATTTTCACTAGTATCACTAGTGTTTATATCTTTTTACTCAAGCTTTACTTCCGCTGAAACATGTTCTATTCAACGTTCTAGTGCACCGATCACATGGAATCAAGGGGATAATATACAAGATATGCAGTATTCTTCATTTAATGCTGAAAGTTGTTCTGTTCCTGCTAATAGTGTGATATCAGGAGCAACTATTACATTTAATGCAGTGGTTGGGAATACTGAAGTATTAACTAATGGGTTACCATGGGGTGACTATACGCTAATGGTTAGTTCAGCTAATGCAAGCGATCAACACGATGCAACAGTAAACGGACAAATGCCTCAAAGTATAGGATCAAGTAAGACATCTTCAGCTTTCAATGGTTATGACCTAGGAAGCAGCAGCTTCAATGTTTCGGCTGTAGTAAACAACAGTTCAAGTTTATCTTGTTCAGATCCAACACCAAGCAATTGTAATTCTTATTTGTATTTTAACTACACAATTTCTTTTGAATATGATGCACCAGCACCAGCTCCTACAGCTTCCGTAAACTGGTCTCCTTCAACGGTCGAATATGGAGGAACTTCAACGGTATCATGGAGTTCAACCGATGCCACAAGTTGCACTCTAGCAGGAGTTTCGAATAGTACAAGCGGTTCATGGGTTGGCACTAACAGAATTAAAAACCAAACTACCCCGCTTTATTGTGAAGGGCCGGGTGGTACCTCTAATACAGTTTACGCCACATTAACTGTTAATCCACCGCCAGTACCAACTGCATCTGTTAGTTGGTCTCCTTCGACAGTTGAATATGGAGGAACTTCAACGGTATCATGGAGCTCAACTGGTGCTACAAGTTGCACACTGTCAGGAAGTTCGAATAGTACAAGTGGTTCATGGATCGGTACTAACAGAATTCAAAATCAAACTACCCCTCTTTATTGTGAAGGCCCAGGAGGTACTTCTAGCACCGTTTATGCCACATTAACTGTTGACCCAATACCACCAGTGCCTACTGTATCAATCAGCTGGTCTCCTTCAACGGTTGAATATGGGGGCAGTTCAACAGTATCTTGGAGTTCAACTAATGCGACAAGCTGTAAAATTTCAGGAAGTACGACTAGCACGAGTGGTTCATGGGTAGGCACTAACAGAACTAAAAACCAGACTACTCCTTTTTATTGCGAGGGCCCAGGAGGCACCTCTGAGACAGTTTATGCCACATTATATGTTACAAGTAATTAAAGGCATTATTTAAAATATAGAAGGGCAAAATATAGTGTTTTGCCCTTCTCGTGTACTTTATCTTAAAATGATTCCATAAAATCTAATTCGGCATGCCGAATCTTCATATATATTTAGCTCAATTAAAACCCCTTTTAAATCCCCCTACCTTTTACAAAAAAGAAAGTATTAATTTGTATAAGCTAACTTTTCCTTGCTTAAAACTATAACTATCTATTTGATGAATATAAATATGAATCAATTATTGAATCAATGATGATTGTGTACTATTATGTTGATGGGTTTATACAAAAGTAAAACTAGTCATAAAACAGGCGCTTTCGAGCAGCCTTTAATACGCACTAAGCGAGGGATGCAATGACAGACTTAAAGCGAGAGCTTGAAAATGTCAGAGCTGATATGAAAAAACGACCTATTGATCAGTATAAGAATGAAATTCTTGAATTGATTGAGCTGCATGGCGCAAGTCAGCGAGAGGTTGTTGCTTGGTTATTATCATGCCGAAGTGTCGATGTATCACAATCAACATTAAGTAGGTTACTAGCCAAGTGGAATGAAAAAAAGTAGGACATATGAGTCGTTATAAGTCCTACTTTCTTTAACTCAAGCTTAGGAACTTACAACAATGATTAGAAGACATATCAAATTAGCTACACTAGCAATAATTTCACCCTTCATTTTATTTCTGCTTGTCGCAATAACTAAAGACTATCTGACAATAGATAATGTATTATCTTTAGAAGAATTAAAACAAGGAAATCTTAAAATATTGGGAATAGCTATAGGATGTATTTTATCCGTTTATTGGCAAGATATTTATACTTGGAAAAAAACAAAAGAGCTTGAAAGTAAAGGGCGCAAGATAACAGAGAAAATATTATTAAATATAACTCATAATGCAGTTGTGACACATTGCTTGGTTTTAGCTGTAGTTATAACTGTGTTAACCCAAACATTTTTCAGGTTCGGGTAAAATGACTCTTGACAGCCTATTCGATGCTTGGGGAATTGCTCTAGGTCTTCGAGCAATGATGATAATTTGGGATTTGTTAGCCCAATCTGGCCTTTTATTTATACCGCTGATTGCATTATTTTTAAGAAAAGGCACAGGGATAGTATCTGAAGGTTATGATGATTCAGCGATAAGAGATATTACTGTAAAGTCTGTAATTATAGGGCTCGTGTGGATACTTGCTCTAGTTCCATCAGTAAAGTTTGAGGTCTCTGACATTAAAACATATCCTCGTTTATGTGAAAATGTTCAGGGCAATATCGCACAATCGATTTATTCCAATAATATTGATGATAGATCTAGCCAAGTGATTCAAGATAGATTTAACTTGGTAATGGATGGTCAGACAATTTATTTGCCTCCTCTTTTATCAGTAACCATTTCCATTGCAAATGGTTTTAAAAACGCCGCCGTTTCTCAATTACCATGTGCAACAGATGTTAGGATGATAAGAGATGGTATAGATTCTCAAAAACTGAAAGGTAATTTGAAAAAGGAAGTTACGAACTTTATAAAGTGGTGTTACAACCCTGTACGAAACAAGGCAAATAGAGATGGTTTACTTCCTCCTATCGAATACAGATGGCCAGGGCACAGAATATTTATTGAAACTGTTGGCTACTACGATAATGCCGGTGGTAATGGTTTTTATTCTAAAGCTGCATATGAAGGCTTTAGTGGTACAAAAAACATATTAGAAGAAAGTACAGCACTACCTCAAGGCTATGGTTATCCAACGTGTAAAGAATGGTGGCTAGGTGTCAATAATGATGCTGAACATGCATTAAGAAGTCGCTTGTATAGAAATACTGAACAATGGATACAAGACGAAGAAGAAAGTGTATTTAAAATGATATCTTCTTGGTTTGATAGTGAAGATGAAAAAAATGCTTTTATTGATAGACGAGATGCCATAATACGCGATGTATATTTTAGCAATAAAGACATGATAGAACTAAGTAGTAACGCAGCTACCGATTACGGGCTCGATGTTGGTGATTCAAATTTACTAGATTATGGGTTCCGTGCTTTAGGATCACTTGGTTTAATGATTAGTTCAGTTGCACAGTTTTCTGGCGCTAGTTTGTTACAATTAGCAGCCCCTATGGCAAAATCCTTGATATTAATAGTGATTTTATTTTCATATATTCCAGCTATGTTAGTAGGTTCATATCAAGTTAAGCATGTAATAACATTTTTAAGTATTATAGCTTCTATCATGTTTTGGCCATTTTTTTGGGAATTAGGTAGGATTGTTGATGACACTCTCCTTGATGCAACAGGTGGTGCTATCATGGGTGAAGCAGGGGTAAATCAATCTATGCTGTCACAGTGGTTAGCTAACTGGTTCTTCTTATATGCTCCTGCACTATTTAGTATGGCGATGGGCTGGGTTGGTATGGCAGGTGGGGAAATGGCTCAGGCAAAAACGAGAGGTGTTTCAGCTGCAGGTAATGCTGGTAGCAAAGGTGGTAGTGTAATGAAAAAAGGAACCAATAAAGGCGCTTCAATGGCCAAAGGCGCTGCTACTAAAGGGATGAGTAAATAAGAGGTTATATATGAAATATTTATGGAAATTAGTTTACTTTTTAGCTTCTACTGTTGAATTTATTACAGGAAAAGAACAAAAAGAAGACAAGTTTGAAAAATATTCTGATGGTATAGGCGGATATATTGTTAATGGCGAAAGCATGGGCAAGGAAGAGATTGAAGCTCATAATTTCACTACTGGCATGTATGACGATTACTAATCATGGATATATTCACTGAAAGCTCTGGTATTAGCGGTTCTCTGCTATATAACCTATTATCCTTTTTATTATCTTTTGCCATGATTTATTTTTTTACGCTGTCGTTAATTGGCATGTATAACGAGGTAATTGATGGTAAAAAAACATATTTAGACTTAATGATAGAAGTTGTTATTTTAATGGCTGTCGTGATGGGTATAGCTATGTTTTTGTTATGAATTAAAAACTTTTGAATCATCATTAACTTTCATAAAAAATCAATTTAATGTACCTAGCACTTTTTATTGAAGACCGGGAACTAGAAGAATCACAACGGAAGCTATTTACTTGGAGCATTTAGTTTAGTGATTGGAACAGCTCTCCAATCTAAATGAACATCAACCTAAAAATCAATTAATGCAGAGTCAGGTGAAATTAGGTGAGCTCTATTGAAGTTTACTCACCAGTTAAAACGGCTGCTGCACTTTGTTCATATAATCTATCCCTAGCAATAACTGCTTCTTGATATTTAGATTTCAACTTTGAAGTATCTATACCAAGTTTTTTGCCTTTTATTATTTCAGATTCTAATGAACTAATTCTCAGAGAAAGAGCATACTCGGCTCTAATTTGGCTTGGAGATTTGATATTAAATACAGCTAGTCCCCAATTTACCAATGTCACTAAAAGAGCGCAAAATGCAGGGCTCAAGGATGTATAAAGCTTAATATCATCGGGTAGTAAGTCTAATTTTCCACTTTGAATAATAGCTATTAGAGTTGTTGAAAGAACTCCGACTGCTGCAGCTCCTTGCCATGAAGGAAGGTTACTATTTTTTTTCATTGGATTCTCTTCCCTGTACTCTGGAGAAGAGCATTAACTAATGCTTCATTATCAGCGATAATAACTTTTTCTTTTACTGTTTGACCATTAGTCTTTTTAACTTCTATAGTAATTGTTTTTGGAGGAAAAACGTAAGTAACAAATAACCGGCCAAATAAATAACAAGCACGCCAAAAAAAAGGTAATGACAAAATCACTCCTAAATAAAATAACAGTTCTAAGTACGCTTCCGTTTCCGTCATTAGCTACTCCGTTAAGTTCCTTCCGCCTTCGGTTCTATTTCTAATAACCTCTAGAATCTCTCTTTTATAATGAGGTGTTGTTCCATGACGATGCTTTTTAGTAATTTTAAGTTTAACAACAAATAAATCACCTTTTGAAAAGTTTTCTTTATTCTTATTAATTCTTTCCAAAAATGAGGCATCTTTCATCGAAACGGTTACAACTTCATCATCAGCTAACTTTATTTGCCAGCTACCTGCACCATCAAAATTAACTTTAGTAAATCTTACGTTTTTTGTCTCTTCTTTTATATGAACTTCTTCAACAATATTTTCAGGTAGGGTCGAATAATTATCAGCATCTGCTTCATTAATTAATAACACTTCTTCACCTGTAGCATTTTTAACTATAAACTTAGCATTAGTTGCCCCAGCCAATGGTGCCTTTATAATGGTTTCAACACTTTCTCTAAAGGTTTTGCTTGCAACTAAATCTGCAACATTATCAGGTAACTCCATTTCAGTTTGATCACCAAACAATAATTTTGATTTACCGTCTTTAAGCTTCTCAACAAATTTGATTTTACGTGAAGCTATTTGATTTATTGCACCAAATACAGTTACTGGCACAGCGGTATCAGCAACAAAACCTAAAACACTTAATGGGTTTACTCCCATATTATTTATATAAGTAACAAACTCAACAACAAAAGAGCCTTCTGAATGTGCCTTAACATCTAGCCCAAGTTCAGATGATTCGCCATTTAACATTTTATCTGCACTTTTTAATGCCTTAGCAGTACTAACTATAGCAGCACCTAATTTTTCAGCATCAATAGTATGATCGGCAGTTTCGTCTGTATCGTATGAAATTTGAAATACGTGCTTGGTGGCTAGTGAGTTAGACATCTATTGTTCCCTAATAATTAACTGTAAGTTTTGAAGTGTTTCCATCAATATTTTTAATAAGTGATGCTTTAAACGCCTTTATCATAAAGATAAAGTGAGACTAGTCAAGTTCATTCAAAATCCCCTTCTTTACCTTTCACCTTTCTCCCGAACTCGTCACTATTAGGTCGAAGACCTGAAAGTGACGAGTTCGCAGAACATCGTACAAAGCTTTGAGGCTCGACGCCTCAAGAGCTTTGTCAAAGAAAAAGGTGGATTACAGACGAATTATACCCTACTATGAAAAAGCATTAAGCCTACTTACAGGCACAAAAAAAAACAGGCGCATATCAGCTGCCTTCAATACGCACTCTGCGTGGTTTTATAAAAAGCGATCTTATCGCTTATTCTCAGGTCGTTGACCATTTTCCGTCAGAAAGTCGTGAAGTTCCTCCAGGAAACGTTTCTGTGTTCGCCGTGTCGAACTATCATATCTATGCCATTTCAGCTTGCTGATCGCTCTTGGGAATACCAAGGTGAGGCATTAACATTTACCTATAGATTACCTTAGATATGATCATCAACACCTGACCGCTTAAAACTAATCAAATTGGAAGCAGTCATGAAAAAATTAAACTATCAACTTAAAGAATTAACAAAACATAACCGAGATGGATCTTTTACCACTCAATCAAACCGCCAACGAATTTTACAAATGACAGCTAACCAGCTTCATGAAATGGGGTTCAGAAATCTTGGTGCAAGAGGTATTAAAGAACGCCACGTTAAAGCCTTAGTTACGCGCTGGCAAACAGAAAATTTAAATGCCGGCACAATTAAAAATAGAATGGCCGCCCTTCGTTGGTGGACAGGAAAAATTGGCAAATCTAGCATAATTCCAAGGCACAATAATTTGAGATCTAATTCATTAGATTCTAGAGATCTAAATATTGCTAAACGAGTTCACTCTGACAATACAAATAATAGGGCTAAAGATTTAGATGCACAAAAACTAACATTAGTAACTGATGAACGAATTAGAGTTGTATTAGAACTTCAACGAGCTTTTGGCTTAAGAAAAGAAGAAGCATTGAAATTTAGACCTTCTGAAGCAATAAAAGAAACACCTTCAGGCCAAAGATATTTACAATTTAAAGCCGGAACAAAAGGAGGAAAAGAAAGAATAGTTCCATTAAGCCAAAATCCTGAAATGTTAACCGAACAAAGTAGGGTTTTAACATTAGCAATTAGCTTAGCCGGTAGAGGAAGCATGATCCCACCAGATAAAAGTTACAAACAAGGGAGTAATATCTACAAACACCAATGTCAAAAAGCTCGGTTAGATAATAATCATGGTTTACGACATGCGTACGCCCAAGAGCGTTATCATCAACTTACAGGTTGGTTATCACCCAAAGCAGGAGGGCCAACAAGCAAAGAATTAAGCCCTGAAGCTAAAGTAATAGACCAACGAGCACGTTTCACAATATCAACAGAACTTGGCCATGAAAGAGAACAAATTACCGTTACTTACTTAGGTCGATGACAAAATAATTCGGCATGCCGAATTTTAACTGTTTATTAAGTATTGAATTTCTTTTTATAATCTACATAATGACAATATGTAGATTACATAATGATAATATGAATGACAGTAACATTTTATAACGTAAAAGAAGGAGAATTTGTACGTTTGATGGAGACTAATACTATAACAAAAATAATTGCTCAAGAAAGCGTAGAGCAAACATTAAAGTTTTGTGTAGTTGGCATCAATCCAAATTCAAACATAGCGTATGCTATTAGACATGGTCGAGTGAATGAATTCAGAACCTGGCGCTTAGATAATCTTGCTAAATTTTTAAAAGGCCTAGGCGTGCTTTCTTATGAAGTACAATTTAAAGAAAATAACCTTCGAGAATAGTCGTGTCTTCTACTTTTCATTGCAATAATTTAGGTAGTAAATTCGGCATGCCGAATTATTTATTAAACCTTGAATTTATCTAATAAAACACTACTTAATAATATGAACCTTTTATTCTTGGAATAATATTATGGAACCTTCAGTATCACCAGGTTTAATTAAAAGTGCTTATAATTGGTTAAATAAAAAAATATTTCAACGTCATTACAATTTTGCACATAGTGCATTTCTCACAAGAAATAGTATCGGCAGTCATTGGCAAACATTAGATGGAAACATAGAAGTATCTCTACAATTAGCAACAATATTTTCTAATGATCCACAAAAAAACTCTAAAATAGCATTCAGAACAAATGATTCTGAATCTATAGAGTATTTAGAGGTTTTGTTAGAAGCAAGTAACTCTGTACAGCGCTATCAAGATGTAATTAAGGTTTTCAATATAAATAAAACTCCAACATATTTTAATATTCAAAATTTCCCAATTAAAAGGATATATGTTTCAGAGGAAGGTGGAATCTTTTCTTCTTATGACACAATATCACCTACAATTTTGAAGAAAAAAATGAAAAATAATATAGAAGATAAACCAAAAACTTTAATGCCATGGTCACTTATGCATAATGAATATTTTAATTCTGACTTCACGTTAAAATGGGGTGATTATTACAATATAGACATATACACAGAGGCTAAAAACCAATTAAAACAACATATTGTTTTTTCATTATGTGGGTCATGGGGAATGTTGGAGTATTCACATCCAAAAGCTAATATATCTAAAATCAAGAAAATTAAACATGCCATTGTTAGTGTGCTTATTAACGATAAATTTATAGAAACCCTCTTTTGGTCTACTTTATTATTAAAATTAATTTCTGTAGATAAAGATGGACATATTAAAAGCAATATAAAAGGCTTCAATGCAGAAAAGCTAAGTCGTATTTTTGGAACAAACTAATAATTCGGCATGCCGAATCTTCTAGATTTGCTATTCAAGCATACCTATCAATATAATGATTAACCGAACTATTTTGTAAATGGATTACCCTAAGAACACATATGATGGAAAATTTGAATTGGGACTGGAAAGCAGCTATTAGTATTAGTATCGCTTTATCAGCTCTTTTAATAACAGTTATACAAACTCACTTAACCAGAAAACATAACAAATTATCAATACGTCCCGTGTTATGCGATTGGGTGCACACTACTGACAATAGAATAACTTTTTGGATAATGAACAAAGGGTTAGGTACTGCAGATATTAGTGCGTTTAATTTTTATATATATGATAAAAAAGCAACTCTCGAAGAGTTTCAACAAGATGTAAATGAACAGGTAAAACAAAATAGTATAATAGTCGATACGGCAGGTATGTCAGCAAATTCATATCTTGCGAAAGATGAAAAAGTTACAGTTTTGGATGTTACTTTTCAAAAAGATATAAATATTGATGACTCTTTTATAAAACATTTAGATGATAGATACAAAATAACCATTAAATACAAGTCGTTATATGGTGACTGTTTTAATTATAAGTCAGGCTTACGTATATAATTAACCTAAAAATTCGGCATGCCGAATTTCTCCAATAAAACCCCTTTGATCCAACCAGTGCTTTTATGAGAAAAAAGTAAGTGCTGTTGATATTATTATTTACGGTGGTTACGCATCGAGCTTCGTTTGCTATATAAACGGTCTAAGCCTAGGCGATCGTAAGATTTATGGCTCATATCTAGGTGTTGATCTAGGAGGCTTATAATCCAATTTTCTTATGTTTTGAAAATAGCCTTGTAGGATAGTCGTATTAAATTACGCGCAGCCTGTAAAAGGCTGTCTTTCTTAAGAATTGGTGCGTAATCCCTTTATTTTAATATGCCCTTCTAATTTCCTTTAATGTTACTCATTAAATAAAAATATCCCGCCATAACAATAGCAGCGAAGATCAATCCAATTATAAATCCACTTAATGTCATTGTTATTACAACCTAATAGCTAACTATATACCTATCACTATAACGCCTAATTTATAAAATCAATTAATTAAGATTCGGCATGCCGAATTTCTCCTCAAAAAAATATGCATCAACCCTTTACAATAAAAGCTAATATTATTCATTTTTTTCTATTTCTTTTAATTTTCTTATACCTATATAATTAAAAAGTAAAATAGCTCCTAAGAAGACTACTCCTAAAGTCACTCCTAATAAAAAACCAGATAGTGTCATTGTTATTCCAACCTACTCGATAACTACATATCTAATATTATAGCGCTTAATTTATAAAACCAATTAACTAAGATTCGGCATGCCGAATCTCAATATAAATAAAAACATGACTACAGCCCCCATTCTTTCGCTTAAATAAAACCCCCTTCATCCTACCCTACCTTTTCCAAATAATAAAAATCACTTTATGAGTAAATAACCTCAAGAAAAGAAAAGCTAACTAAAGGAAAGTTATGACAATAAAAAAAGTGAGGTTTAGCTATGTATGAATTAAGAGAACATGGTTTATACATAACCAAGCATGATAGTGACCCTTTGTATCTATGTGGGCGGCTACAAGTTCTAGCAATTACTCGTAATAACAAGCAAAAAGGCAGCTTTGGCCGTTTAATTGAGTGGACAAATATTGATGGTCAAAAATTTCAACAGGTCATATTAATGAGACAGATAATAAATGATGGTGGCCGTCAACTACGTGAATTATTAGTAGACAGTGGGTTACATGTATCATCTAGTCGAAATACTTGGGATTCAATAATTGGCTATATCACGCAAAGTAAAACTAAAGAACGAGCTATTTGTGTTGAAAATACAGGGTGGTTAGAAAGAAGTTACGTTACTCCAGGTTGGACAGCTGGGTTGTCAAAAGAAGAAGTTGTATTTTCCGGCAATTTAAATGATGAAGCTCTAGAAGAAAAGGGTTCATTAAATGGCTGGCAAAAAGAGCTCGCACCATTATGCCAAAACAATCCACTTTTAACATTTTCTGTCTGTGTCGCGATTGCTGCACCACTAGTTCACTGGCTAGGATGGGATAGTTGTGGTTTTCACTTAGTGGGGTCTTCTAAGTCAGGTAAAACAACAGCAATGAAATTAGCTGCTAGTATATTTTCAGATGAAAACTACTGGGTAAGTTGGCGTTCAACAACAAATGGACTAGAAGCTATATCAGCAAGTCGTAATGATATGTTGCTCTGTTTAGATGAATTCCATCAAGCCTCTCCAGAAGAAGTAGACCAATCAATTTATACATTATCAAATGGTGTTTCAAAAATACGAAGTAATCAAGATGGCTCATTAGCCTCGCGAAAGAGATGGAAATTATTATTTCTGAGTACTGGGGAAATAGGATTAAGCGAGATGCTAGAGAAAGTACAGAGAAGTCCAAAAGCTGGCCAATCAATTAGATTTCTTGAAATACCTGTTATTGGAAAATATAACGCATTTGATGATATTCATGGATACGCTTCAGGAAAGGAATTTGCTGATGCTATAAATGAAAAAATCAAAAATAATCATGGTTCGTTAATACAACCATGGGTTAATCATCTCAGCAGCATCGATGACTTACCAACATACCTAATTAATAATATTAAAGAACTAACAAGTCGTTGGCAGTTTAATAGCAAAGGAAATCAATTTGGTTACGCCTTGGATAGGTTTGCCTTATTAGCTATTGCAGGTGAAATGGCGACCAAAATAGGTTTATTACCATGGGATTGTGGAGATTCAGAAAAAGCTATATTTAATATCATTGAATCTTGGATTGCAGCTAGAGGTTACGAGTCTGACTCTGAAGATCAGTTTTTATTAAAGCAGTTACCTAAAGCTTTAAACAAGTGGCGTAATAAAGTAATAGTGCCTAATCAGGAGCTTAAGCAAGATCACTCTGGTTATTGGAGAATAGAAGCAAATGAAGTCGTTTGGTATCTTGCGCGAGATAGTTTCAAAAGCGGGCTTGAAATCAACCACTCAACTCAAGTTCCTGGTATTGCTCATTTAATGGATAAAAAGCTATGGTTACAAACGAATGAGCCTAAACGAGGTACTCTAAAAATAACTTTATTCGATAAATCAAAACGTTATTTTAAGGTGTATCCTGAGCGTATAAGTAAGGATTTATCCCTAAATATGAATTTTACCCAATTTATTTCCCACAACTAATAGGCTGATAATATTATGATTTCCCAAATTCCCACTATCCCAAGCTTTTTAGATGACAGTAGCTTAAATGAATCGAAAACCAATGAATACTTACCAGAACAACAAACAAATAACGATATTTCTAACAGCAATGATATTCAACAATTAATCCAACGTGAGTTTTATAAAGTCACATTAAACTTGAAGAAAGTTCTAACCTTTGATGAATGTGTTGAATATACGGGTTTAAGTAAAGGTTACATATATAAGCTTACCCACGGTCGATTGATTCCTCATTTTAAACCAAGTGGTAAAAAAATCTATTTCTCTAGAGAAGAAATAGATCAATGGCTACTAAGTAATAGAGTGATGACTACAGAAGAAGTACAATGCCAAATAAATAATAAAACAGAACGTTTAAATAAAGATTTAATATCGCATAAATAAAGAAACTAAAAGAAAGATAAAAATTTATTAAAACTCTTTTATTTTCCTTTTATTAGTTTTTCTTATCCGAAGGGTGGTCACCAGCTGCCCACCAGATAAAAGATAATCGCTTGATATTTATATAGTTATAACTTTCTGTATTGGTAAATAGCTATTTTACTCTTAAATTTTTTTTATTAGATATTACCTAAATAAATAATTGATAACTTCAACTGTTAACTGTACATTAACAAACTTATTTTTGAGAACGTAATATTAATTAGGGAAAATAATGAAAAATAAATTAATTGTTGCTGCTTTAACTATGTCAATAATGTCAGGCTGTTCAAGTATTATTAGTAAATCTGACTATGCTGTTGCTATAAATAGTAACCCTGGCGGTGCCGCTTTTGTTGTTACAAACAAAGCGGGTCAAAAAGTTCAAAGTGGTGTTACCCCATCAACAGTAACTTTGAAATCATCTGCAGGTTATTTTAAAGGTGAAACATATACTGTAGTTCTTAATAAGGAAGGTTTTTCTGAAAAAACATATACCTTAACTAGTTCAATAGATGGTTGGTATTTTGGTAATATTTTAATTGGCGGATTAATTGGAATGCTGATAGTTGATCCCGCTACAGGCGCTATGTATAACTTGCCCGATAGAGTTGATATTTCACTCGATCAAGAGCTTGCAAATAAATCACCAAATTCGTTAACTATTGCAACTCTTGACTCTTTAACTCAAGAACAAAGAGAATTGTTAGTTAAAATTTAAAAGCATTTCTCGTAGATAAGGAAATTACAGTCAAAATAACTTTTATTGTAATTTCCTTAGTATCTGGTGTTTTATTTTTACTTAAAAAACAAAACACTAAGCAAAACCAACAGCAATACCCCACTAATTCCTTGCCAAAATTTCACTGGATCGCGCTCGATTAGCGGAATATTAGCAACCGCAGTTAACTTAGTGTTGTCACTAACATTAAATTGTGCAAAGAACTCAGAGTAATGCTCATATCTATTTGCTGGATTAGCGGCTAATGCCTTTGACATCACTCTATCCATATAACTCGGTAAGTCATTTCGGTAGGTTGTTATCGGGTTATAGCGCCATAAACTATATTGTTTAGGTACTTCATCTAGTTGACTAATTTCTTTATAAGGTAATCGACCGGTTAACATTTGATAAATAAGCACAGCTAAAGAGTAAAGTTCACTTTTATGATTATTTTCTTGACCATAAAACAATTCTGGCGCGCTGTAATTTAAAGTACCTTGGTTAAAGGTATAAGTATCAAGGTCAGTTTTATCAATGGTGGAATTGTCTTTAACTGCACCTGTGTTGCTGCTGCCAAAATCAATTAATTTAAGGCGACCGTGGCTATCAATAATAAAATTATCACCTTTAATATCACTATGCACTATGTCTTGCCGCTGCAAAACACGCAGCACTTTAATTAACTGATCTAAAATATCTCGTACTTTAATTAATGACGGTTTGGGGTTGTCTTGCATCCAAGCAGCTAATGTTTGCCCTTCTATATATTCACACACATGATACAAAAACTTACTACTTTCTAAACGCGGATAAATTTTCATAATGGCGGGATGATTAATTTTCTCGCCAACCCAACCTTCTTTAATAAAACTGGTTAAGTAGTCGGTGTCACTAATAAAGTTCACCGAGGGTATTTTAATAACCACTAATTGTTCTGCCGTTAAATCTTTAGCGAGATAAACATGAGAACGACTCGTTTCTAACAATACATCGAGTATTTCAAAGTGATCAAGCTTACTACCAATGCGCAACGCTGGGGGAATAACTTGCTGCAAGCGAGTAAACGCTAACTGACTAAAGGCTTGCTGTGGTAATTGTTCAACCTTGATTAGTAAACAAGTTAAGTTATCTTGCGAGCCCTGCTCACTTGCTAGTTGGCAAATAGCTTCGCTAGCTTGCTCTAGGTTGCTATGTTTTTTAATTATCTCTTGAATTTGTTTAGGTTGAACAAAGTGGTGCACACCATCACAGCTGAGTATTAAAGTATCTTGAGGTGCTAACGAAGTTGATTTGTAATCTACCTCAATATGAGAATCTGCACCTAGAGCACGGGTTAAAGTACCAGATACTGTTGCATGATCTTTAGTTAATTCTTGATAGCCATCATTATTAATTTTGGCAATTTGGCAATCACCCACATGAAATATATGACCACGCTCACCTTTTAAAATAACCGCTGAAAAAGTACTAAACCACTGCTCTGAAATTCCTTTTTCATCTGCTATTAATTGCCTTGAATAAAGCCATTTATTTAATGAAGAAATAACTTTAGCTGCTGACTTTTTTACAGACCAAGTTTCTGGCGTTGCTAAATATTCTTCAATAAAATGACAAGCACTCATTTGACTTGCTTGTGCGGCACAATTAGCACTCGATAAACCATCAGCAATAACCGCAATATGACCTTTGAGTTCAAGATCAAGCCCTGAGCTCATTTTCAAAGCGAAAGCGTCTTGATTCTCTTTTTTATCCCCTTTAGTGGAATAACCACCAAAAGAGATAACAAGATTGTCTTGCTTTTTCTTTGTTGCAGCTGTCGAGTCAGTCAAAACTTAGT
>Ga0316207_10002300_pt1 | contig 20034 bp, 23 predicted proteins | sample 6weekpyrite_MG_FD_204943 | JGI IMG/M metagenome (GOLD analysis project Ga0316207, IMG submission 204943) | Microbial mat bacterial communities from mineral coupon in-situ incubated in ocean water Damariscotta River, Maine, United States -... | ecosystem: Environmental > Aquatic > Marine >...
AAGAACCAGCCAAGCCGGCACCACCTAAGAAAGTCGTGAGTGCCGATGATGCAAAAAGTGCGAAACCGACAACAGCCAAACAACCGATCAAGCCAACCGCTGAAGCCACCGTACGCGTGGATACCAAGCGCCTTGATGACATCATGAATATGGTTGGAGAACTTGTGCTTGTGCGTAATCGCTTGCACACCCTGAAAGAAGCGATGAATGATGAACAGGTATCAAAGGCGGTGTCCAATCTGGATATCGTGACCTCTGATTTGCAGTCGGCGGTAATGAAGACTCGCATGCAGCCTATCAAGAAGGTATTCGGCCGTTTCCCCCGAGTCGTCAGGGATCTGGCTCGCAGTCTGAAAAAAGAAGTCAACCTTGAAATGGTGGGTGAAGACACTGACCTGGATAAAAACCTGGTTGAAGCGCTTGCCGACCCACTTGTGCATCTGGTCAGGAACTCTGTGGATCACGGTATCGAGATGCCTGATGTCAGGCAGAAAAATGGCAAATCCAGGGCTGGTTCCGTTGTCTTGTCGGCAGCCCAGGAAGGCGATCATATCCTGTTAATGATAAAGGATGATGGCGCTGGTATGGACCCTGATCTACTTAGGGAAAAAGCCGTTGAAAAAGGGGTGATGGATAGTGATAATGCGGCCAGGCTGGATGATAAGGAATGCTACGACCTGATTTTTCACCCCGGATTTTCTACCAAGACCGAGATCTCCGATGTCTCAGGTCGTGGTGTCGGTATGGATGTAGTAAAAACACGTATCTCACAATTGAATGGATCGATTGAAATAGATTCCGAACAGGGCAAAGGCACCACGCTGAGTATTAAATTACCATTGACCCTGGCTATATTGCCAACGCTCATGGTGAAAGTCGGTACAAGAAATTTCGCCTTGCCATTAACCAGTGTTAATGAAATTTTCCATCTTGAATCATTCAAGACCAATGTGGTGGATGGTCAACTAACGGTTATGGTCAGGGATAAAGCGATGCCCTTGTTCTATCTGAATAAATGGCTGGTCTCCAATTTGGATGATGAAAAATCAGTAGATGATGTAGAAGAGCAGGTGGTTGTTACACACCTGGGTAATCAGCGAATCGGTTTTGTTGTTTCCCAGGTTGTTGGACAGGAAGAAGTGGTGATCAAACCGCTTGGCCATTTGTTGCATGGACTGGATGGATTTGCCGGTGCAACTATAACCGGTGATGGTCGTATAGCCCTCATACTCGATGTGCCGAGTTTGATGCGAGCTCATGTCAGATAACAGGAATGAAAGTGGATGACAGTAAAGGTCCTGGTAGTAGACGATTCGGGTTTTTTTCGGCGTCGCGTAATCGAGATGCTGAACGGAGATGCTCGACTTGAAGTAATTGGTGAAGCGGCTGATGGTCGTGAGGCCATCAGAAAGACCCAGGAGCTGAAGCCAGATGTAATTACCATGGATATTGAAATGCCTGTCATGGATGGCATTACGGCTGTACGCAGAATTATGGCCATTCAACGTACGCCGATACTGATGTTCTCTTCCCTTACGCACGAAGGTGCACAATCGACGTTTGAAGCATTGGAGGCGGGTGCGGTTGATTATCTGCCGAAAAATTTTGATGAATTATCCAATAAACGTGATGAAGTGTCACGTATTCTGTGTTCACGCGTTGCCTCAATCGGTGGGCATCATGTCCCTGTTGCTAAACGTCAACCGGCTTCTCCATCCAGATCTGCCACATCTTCTGCAGTACCAGCCAGAAGTAAAACTACGACGCTGACCGGTGCAACCGCAAGGAACAGACCTTCGGCAGCAAAAGGAAAATTTAAATTACTTGCGATTGGCGCATCAACGGGTGGTCCGGTAGCATTGCAGGAGGTGTTGTGCAATTTACCAGGCAATTTTCCATTACCCATCGTGCTTGTCCAGCATATGCCAGGTTCGTTTACTGCAGCTTTTGCAAAAAGGCTGAATCAGATATGTAAAATCGAGATCAGGGAAGCACAAAGCGGTGACCAGTTGCAACCCGGTCTGGCCTTGCTTGCGCCGGGTGGAAAACAAATGATCATTGAAGGCCGAGGCGATATGTTAAGAGTCAAGGTTACTGAAAGCGAGCCCGGGCAAAACTATAAACCTTGTGTTGATACTACCTTTACTTCTATAGACAAGGTTATGCCATCCAATACACTGGCCATTATATTAACCGGTATGGGCGCCGATGGCAGGGAAGGCTGCAAGGCACTCAACAAAAGTGGTTCTACAATCTGGGCGCAGGACGAGGCAAGTAGTGTTATCTATGGTATGCCGATGGCCATTGCCGAAGCAGGCATAGCAGAGAAGATTCTACCCCTTACCGAGATAAGCCCGCAGATTGTCAGTAATGTCTAAGTCATTTGACATATTAACGATACTTGGCATCCTGGTTGCGCTTGCAGCTATACTGGGCGGCAACCTGCTTGAGGGCGGTAAAACCCAGACCCTTGTCCAGTTAACTGCCTTTGTGATTGTATTGGGAGGTACCATGGGCGCCATCATGGTGCAAACCCAACGTCCCGTTTTTATGCGTGCCATGCGAATGTTGTCGTGGATATTTTCGCCGCCCAGTATTGACGCTCAGGGTATGATTAACAAGATTGTCAGCTGGAGTCAGGTTGCTCGCAAGGAGGGTCTTCTCGGCCTTGAAGCCATAGCAGATAATGAAAAAAACGATTTTGCCAGAAAGTCACTGCAATTGCTGGTGGATGGCTGCGAGCCTGAAACGATCAGGAATATTCTTGAAGTTGATATAAACAGTCACGAAGAAACACAGATCAGTGCTGCCAAGGTGTTTGAGTCGATGGGAGGCTATGCACCGACTATAGGTATCATTGGTGCCGTGATGGGTCTGATCCATGTCATGAATAACCTTGCAGACCCGGATGCCCTCGGCGCAGGTATTGCCGTAGCGTTTGTCGCCACTATTTATGGTGTCGGGCTGGCAAACCTTTTCTTTTTGCCGGTTTCGAACAAATTGAAATCGCTGGTTAATATGCAAACGCGTTTTTATGAAATGGTGGTTGATGGAGTCAGTTCGATAGCGGAGGGTGAAAACCCTAGAAATATTGAAATTAAATTACAGGGCTATCTGCTCTAGTTAGTTACGTGTTGTTATGATACGAAAGCGAAAACATTTTGAGGAAGAGGAAAACAGAGACAGGTGGATGGTGTCTTATGCTGATTTCATTACATTGTTGTTCGCTTTTTTTGTTGTTATGTATGCGGTTTCATCTGTAAATGAAGGTAAATACCGCGTTTTATCAGAGTCTCTAACCAGTGCATTTCATGTCGAGGCACGAACGCTTGATCCTATTCAGGTAGGCTCGATAAAACGCAGTGGTGATCCAACATCAATTCAGTTGGTTAAACGGCCTGTTGCTATAGATCGTTCAGATGTACCCAGGCCACAGCCCAAACCCAGGGTAGGGGAAATAGAAGATGCCGGTGACAAGCCAATGAAGGTTTTGTTTGAAGGCTTGCGTGCGTCGGTGGCCACCCTGTCAGACAGGGATCTGATCAAGGTCAACAATAACGAGTTTGGTGTGGAAATTGAAATCAGTACCAGTGTCCTGTTTAAAAGTGGGCAGGCCTCTCTTGAGTATCAGGCCACACCTGTGTTGAGTAAACTGGCCAGTGTGCTCCGACCTTTTCCACATGACATCAACGTGCAGGGTTACACTGACAATATTCCAATTCAGGGCAATACCTACCCGTCAAATTGGGAGTTGTCGGCAGCGCGAGCTGCAAGTGTTGTGCAATTATTTGCCCGCTCAGGCATCAGGGAAAACCGTTTGTCTGCGACCGGCTTTGGTGAATTCAGACCCGTGGCTAACAATGAAACAGAAGAAGGGCGCCGAAAAAATCGCCGCGTGATTATTTTTGTTCCATCGTATAAAGACAAGGCTGCTGTGCTTAAGGCAGTCAACAGGCTGGGCGAGCAACTCGACCGGGGGCAGACATTTGATCGTTCGGCTACCGCTGATACAAGAGAAGGTTTCAGGCAGGATTTCAAGGAAACCGCCCCTCGTATTGATGCGCCAGTGAAAGAATCAAGGTTCTTTAATCCAGCCCCGCCGGTGAGAGACAGACAACCAGATGGTCAGCCGGGGGCAATACAACAAGTGGCTCCAAGGATCAGCACACCGACAAGCGGTGTTAATGATGAAGTGAAGGTTAATGTCGATGGTCGCCATATCGGGCGCAAGCCCATTGGGGGTAAACGTCTTGAGCCTCGCGAAACGAGTCCGGCTACTGCCGGCCCTCGACTGGGGCGGCAATGATGAAGATCTGGAGTGTTGCCAATCAGAAGGGCGGTGTCGGCAAGACCACGACAGCTGTATCCCTGGCCGGTATGTGTGTCATCCATGGTGCAAGGGTTCTGCTGGTTGATATGGATCCGCATGGATCGTTGACCTCGTATTTCGGTTATGACCCTGAAAGTGTACAGCCCAGTCTGTACGATATCTTTCAGGCTGGCCATATTGATCACCAGTTTGCTCACAGCTTGATAAAACCGACAGCAATCAATAACCTGAAACTGTTGCCTGCCTCAACTGCCATCGCAACACTGGATAAACAGCTCGGTGCCAAAAGCGGTATGGGACTGGCTATAGTGAATGCACTGCAGCATATGGAAAATGAATATGATCATGTATTCATTGACTGTCCTCCAATGCTGGGTGTGTTAATGGTAAACGCGCTTGCGGCATGTAATCACCTGGTTATCCCGGTGCAGACAGAGTTTCTGGCGATGAAAGGACTTGAGCGAATGCTGAATACCTTGCAAATGATCGAAAAGGCTAAATCCATCCAGATCAATTACACCATTGTGCCCACCATGTATGACAAGCGTACACGCGCCTCAATAGACAGTCTTAAATATTTGCGTGATAACTATAGCGAGCATTTATGGCAGGGCGTTATACCGGTTGATACCCGTTTCAGAGAGTCCAGCAGAGATGGTAAGCCGATCAGCCATTTTCGTGTAAGCACTCGCGGGGCCAGGGCATATTCGGCATTACTTGATGCCCTGATGCAGGGTAAAAATATCAACAAACAGGTCGCATCGTTATGAGTCGAAAGACGGGTAAAACAAACTTGATGGAACAGCAGACAGCTGTCATGGCTTACCTGGAAGATTTACTCAATGAACTACCCGAGCAAATCGAAGCAGAAAAACCGGATAATGTCGTTGAGGTTTTTCCGCAGCAGCACAAGGTGCCGGCAAAACCAAAAACGACTGTTGAGAAAAAACCGGTGGTCAGCAAAAAGCCTGAACCGCCGCCAGGAGTTGCGGAAAAACAGCAGGAAAATGATAAACAGCCGGAAAATGAAAAACAGGCTACTGCACAGGTGCCGCCCTGGGCCGAGCAGGAGTTCCAGTGCCTGCTGTTTCATGTTGTAGGTATCACACTTGCCGTCCCCCTGGTGAATTTGAATGGTGTGATCCCATGGAATGATAATCTTACTCCCATGCCCGGGCACTCAGCTGCCTTTCTTGGTTTGCTGCGGCACCTGAACAAGAATGTCCAGGTCATGGATACGGCAGTAGTCATTTTACCGGACAGCCAACGCCAGCAGATTTCACCGGCAGAAGAAAGGGTAGAAAAAATACTGTTGATGGATGATGGTAAATGGGGGCTGGCCTGTGATGACATTGGAGAGGTGATTTCATTAAATCGCAGCGATGTCCGCTGGCGTACGGCTGATGGACGCCGCGCCTGGCTCGCAGGGACGGTTTCTGAGCGACTGTGTGCCTTGTTGGACACTGACGCACTGGCAAAAATACTCTCGGAAGATGAAAAAAGCTAAACTTTTCAGGTTTGCAGTCGAGAAAATAAAAGCAGGCAGGCATTTATGGCACGAATTCTGCAATATTTACTTCAAGCATCAAAATATGACGCTATTTTGACAAAAGTCAGTCATATTGCGAACGACAATAAAGGTGGGTGGACAAATGAGCCAAGCAGTTGAAAGTGGATTTGATGATGTAATTCAGTGGGTTACATTCAATCTTGACAACGAGACCTATGGTATTCGGGTCATGCAGGTACAAGAAGTACTGCGGGTGTCAGAAATTGCTCCTGTCCCTGGTGCGCCAAATTATGTGATGGGCATAATCAATCTGCGCGGTAATGTGGTCACCGTGATTAATACCCGTACCCGTTTTGGACTACCATTGACAGAAAATGATGACGATACTCGAATCGTTATTCTGGAATCGGACAATAATGTGGTTGGCATACTGGTCGATAGTGTCGCCGAAGTAGTCGATCTCAAACACGATCAGATAGAAACATCGCCCAATGTGGGTAACGATGAAAGCTCAAAGTACATAGAAGGCGTAGCGACACTGGAAGGTGAGCTGCTTATTCTTATTGATATTAATAAATTGCTGACAGACGAAGAATGGACGGAGCTGGATGGTATTTAAAACGCCAGTGAATCAATGGATGACGTTCCCAATATAACCCCGGTAAAGCCGCTCTGGCCGAAAAGACCGGATGATAAAAATCCTGAGCAGAAGCGACATCAGGATGATGAGAAGGAAAAAGAGGAACAGCAGGAAAGTGACAAGTCCAAGTCACATAAGCCGGACTACGATGGCCAGATTGATGAATATGTATAGAGGTAGCAGGCATGTTTGAAAATATAGTAATTCCCGGTTTGTATCTGGCTACGTTTTTAACACTGACCCTGGTCCTGCTGGATCAGTACAAGATGTCACGGTTACGGCGACAGCTGGCGGCGCAATCAGTCACCATCGACATTCTCAGAAATGATGTTCGGGCGTTATATGCAGGTTCAGTAGGAGAAGACGGCCGCATTCACAGGCTGGAAAGCCGCACACGTCGGATCAAGGAAAGACAGGAGCAACTTGAAAACAGTAACCATGCTGAACGTCCTTATGAACAGGCCATTCGTATGGTACAAAAAGGCACCAGTATTGAAGATTTAATGTCAGTCTGTAACCTGAGTAAAGGCGAGGCTGACCTGATTATGATGATGCACGGTACAGATCAATCAGGGTCTGACAACAAGGAGCAATATCATTGAACGATTTCACACCTCAGTGAAAGCAAGTAGTAAGTAGTATGTAACTTCCTCCCATTAGGGGCCTTTTTAAGGCCCCTTCTTTTTGTCATTCGGTAACAGCGCATGCGGCATGTTTGCAGGCTCTGTTTCTTGTGGTACCGGGCAAATACGACCTGCCAGGATGTAGGCAAATGCGATCACTCGTGCAATGGTGACATACAGCGTGCGTGGTATTTCCTCACCCAGATCAATTTGTGCCAATACTTGTGCAAGTAATACATCTTCATGTAATGGGATATCATTTTCTGCCGCAATCTGTTTTATATACCGGGCAATTTCATCTTCGCCCTTGGCAGTTACACGTGGTGCATTTTTACCATCGTACTGCAAGGCGACAGCAATATCTGCTTTGTCATTATTATTGCTCATACCTTTTCATCCAGAATATTTTTATCAAGTGATTTGTCAAATGAAGCAGGTGGGCATCCCTGTACGCAGCTGAGCTGGTCGACAACCAGGCCGGCATCTTCAAGTTCATGTTGCAGCTCAGACATGTGCTGATTAAATACTTCCACCGTTTGTGGCTGTTCTGACCAGAAAGTGATCATGGCCCTTTTTTGGTGGATGTTGACGGTGCTGAATACCTGCCCAAGCTCTAAAATGTTGAAAGAGATCTGTATGGTCCAGCCGATTTTTTCATCTTCTGCGTCATGGTTTTTTTGTTGATCTTTTTCCACCTTGAATTGAAAAAGATCAATATTGTTGTTGTTTTTAATGGGGATCTCAAAAACCCAGGAAGGCTTTTGCTCCGGTTCAATATGCTGGTGGGATAATTGGTTCAACTGTATGCGTGCCAGTGAAGACTCTGCATCTTTAAGAAAAAAGGAGAGGATTTTCGTCAGATTATCAAGTTTGGTAAATCGAGCAGACGGCCTCACATTATCCATGTTCATGCTGATCTTGAATGGAATGCTGGAAGGGTAAAAGAGCTCAACTGGTATCTTTTGTCCAGTGTTTGGAAATCCTGTTAACTGTTGCAGGCTGATGTGGGCAGGAAGTGTTTTCCCCGTAAGCGGATTAAGCGAATTAACCGGGTTGCCGCTTGTTGTCGTGACAGTGACAGGGCTTGTCTGTTTATCGGCAGCTGCCGCATTTGCTGCTAGTGGTTGCCCGGAAGTACTGCTAGACGGGGCTTGTGTACTAGTACTGTTGACAGGATGGTTGCTGGCAGCAGCTCCACTCGGGGAGGGAGTCGTTATGGGTGTTGATGCCTGTAGAAAAAATCGGTTTCCCTGGCTTGATAAGGCAGGGTTAATGCTGTTCTGTGAGCCAATAGATGTGACTGTTTGTACTAAAGGTGTGCTGGCCGTACGTAATAAAGCACCTGCCGGTAGTGAGTTTAGTTGTTGTCTTGCGATGGTAAAAACAGGTGTAGTTTTTGCCGCATTCGACAAAGGGCTGCTGTTTGTATACACACCTGCAGGGGCTGTGGACTGCTTACTGACCGTATGGCCTGCTGTGGTGGTATGTTGTTGCAAGGCCTGGTGCAGGCGCAGTAGGTTGGCCTTGAAGTCATTCTGGAACCCCGTCAGGCTGAATTGGTTGTTTTGTGCGAGTTTGGCCTCAAGAAACAAACCGGAATTATTAATTGCTGTCTTGATCCCTTCGGCGGTTTTCAGGGTAGACACGTCCGGTATCGACTGATACAGGCGTTTAAGCGCAGATTGAACAGTTTCAGGCAGTTTCGGGAGTTCCTTCTGCGTCAACACTGCTGCCAGATTGCTGAGCAGCTGGGCGTGGCTTTGCTGCTTTGGCAGGATCGCCCGGATACTTGCCTCGATAAGCTGTTGCAGACGGTCCTGGGAAACGGCCTGAAGAAGAGGTTGATCACCTGCTCTGATCACTTCAAGTGCCAGTTTTTGTCCGATTTTTACATCAGTATCGATTTGTGCAGTCAATATTGTGGCGCCAATACGCAAATTGACCAGGCCATCAACGACATTGGAAACCACGCGTGCCTGAACAACCTGTCCGGGTTGCCAGTTGGCTCGTTCTCCTGCACCACTTCGGGTGTTTAAAAGGGACTGATAAAGGCTACTGGTAGGTGGTATTTGCATTGATTTTTATAACTTTTTACTGATTTTGTTCATGGGTTGGTTTTATCTATTCAGGACTATGTCGTAAGTATAGTCATCCTGGGTTGATGCGGAAAATAATACTAGTCGAAAACAAATACTTGTCACGTTCTCAAACAGGTTAGCGGCACAAAATCTGCATAATTAAGCAGTATGAAGATCAAGGATAACAGCAATTATCTGTGGTATACGCGCAATAACCATGGCATCAAGGGGCCATTTACACTGGGTATGGTGCAGCGATTTATCCTCATTGGCCGGCTTAAAATAGATGATGAAATCAGCCAGGATAAGCGCAGCTGGGAAACAGTGAAAAATGTTCAGGTCGTTATACCAGAGGAGATGCGGCAGCTAAATTCAAGCGATGCCCAGGAGAGGCTGTTACAGGCTCAATTAAGAGAAGATGAAAGAAGTAAAGATCGGCGGCGGCAAAAGCTCGATGCCTTTCAGGGACGTCGTGCAAAAAAAGATCGCCGGCAACCTGAAGATGTGACAATACGGGCACACCGTGAAATCAGGAATCATGCCCAGGAAAAAACGGTTAGCACTGGCCGAAACCTGCTGCCGGCGGTATTCAGTTTCGGTCTGATAGTGGGGCTGTTCGTATTGGGACTCTATGTCTATTATGAGGGTGAAACGATGCCGGTACGTCTATCGGATTGTAATGCCAAACCTGGTCCTGGTGTAAACTGGAATCATTGCCAGCTGGAAGGGGTACAATTAGCAGGGCTTAACCTTCTGGGTGCGAAGCTGAATAACACCAATCTGAGTGGCGCCAACCTGGTTCGTGTCCAGCTAGGAAAGGCCGATCTGGCCTATGCCAACCTGAGTATTGCCTCACTTGTCGAAACCAATCTGAAAAACTCGATTGTGAAAGGTACCAATTTCAGGGGTGCGGATTTACGAAACGTTAATTTTGCTGGTGCCGATCTGTCGCATGCAGATTTGAGTGGCGCAAACATTACCGGCGCTGACTTTTCCAATGCGATTTTATATCGTGCAATCTGGGTAGATGGTCGGCAGTGTTCACCTGATTCGATTGGTAATTGCAGGTTATAACAGACTCTATTTAATCATTTCTGTATGGTATCTTGAAACCTTGATCGTTTCAGACCAGTGGCTTTCAGGCAGTCCTGCTTTTTGTTTCAAATGCCTGAGAAATTCTTCGACTCGAGGCAGTGATTCCCACACAGAGGGTAAAAATGTCCCTCGTCTGCCCTTGTCTTCAAGTATCAGACCATCAATACCGGGTTTGATTTGCGCGATGAGGTCCTGCTCATCGGTAAACCGTATTTCCCTGGCAGGTGTTAATATCGATACATGAATATCGAGCTGGTCAAACTCCGCTGGGTCCAGCTCCGGGAAGCGCGGGTCAGAAAATGCGGCGGCATAGGCATTCTGGCTGATATCGTCGATCAAGGCCTGTCTGGCCTGCAAGCTGCCTATGCATCCGCGTAATTGATGGTTGATTTCCAGCGTGACAAAGCAAGCGCCGTTCTCAAGTAACTCGGGTGGTATATTTTTGTGATCCTGTTTAGCAGGCCGGTGGTGTTCGAGCGCATAGCCAATAGATTGGCGTGCGGTCTGAAGAATCAGGTTCTTATGTGCCTTATAAGACATCAGTAAAACAGGTAGGCACCGTAACCGACAACCTGGTCTTTTGAGCCGGCAGTATCTCCGGAGTTCCTGAGATCGATGGTTTCCACCTGCAGGTTTTTCCTGCGTGCAACTTCTAGCAGGCCGTTGACCGGGTTACGGCCACAGGCATCTTCATAGTGAATGTCATTGTACGACAATGCTTCAATGGCACGCGTGGTTCTGGCATCCAGCTTTTGCGCAGTTTGATAATCATGATAGTGACTCAGGTCCGAGCTGATCACGACCAGCGTTTCTTCATCACCCCAGAGCAGTTCAAGCACCTCGGAAACATCTTCCACGGAGGCATCGCCAACGACCAGTGGAACCAGCTCGAATTGATCCAGCGTCAATTGTAGAAAGGGCAGTTGTACCTCCAGACTGTGCTCCATGACATGCGCTTCATTGAGAGTATGCACCTGTGGTAGTGAAGAGATTTTTTCAATAGACTGACGATCAATATCAATCGCGCCCAGCGGAGTCATGAATCGATCTGCAGTACTGATTGCCAGACCCAACAAGGGTACGCGATGGCTAGGACCGAGCAACACGACGCGAGTTATGACATCACGTAATTGTTTCAGGCTGGCATAGGCACTGCCGGCGACTGGCCCGGAATAGACAAAGCCGGCATGCGGTACGATCATGGCCTTGGGGAGATGACTGCTGCTGTTTTCGGACTGCAGGTAATCCAGTACAGACGATTGCAGTGATTCCGGGTTGCCCGGGTAGAAAATGCCTGCAACGGCTGGTTGGCGATCATGCGTATTCATAAGTTGTTTTCAGAAATATCATCTATATTTATAGTATAGGGTCGTAACAGGAAAAAATTAAGGGGCAATGCATTTTTCCTGTTGTAGTGACGGCCCTGCGTTAGAGAGAGGTGTGTAAATGACTGTTACTGAAGCAAATTATCCAACACATTATTGGCATAAACTCGAAGATAACAGGTTGCAATGCGATTTGTGTCCGCGTGAATGCAAGCTGCGCGAAGGGCAGCGGGGTCTGTGTTTTGTGCGTGCCAATCAAAATGGCGAAATTGTACTGACAACCTATGGCAGATCGAGCGGTTTTTGCGTGGATCCGATTGAGAAAAAGCCCCTTAACCATTTTCTGCCGGGCACCCCTGTGCTCTCATTCGGCACGGCAGGATGCAACCTGGCTTGTCAGTTTTGTCAAAACTGGGACATCAGCAAGTCGCGCGAAATCGACACCCTGGCAGATCAGGCCTCGCCAGAAAAGATTGCCCGCGTTGCAAAAGAACTCGGCTGTCGCAGTGTGGCCTATACGTATAATGATCCGGTTATATTTATGGAATATGCCATTGATGTAGCCAGGGAATGTCGTAAGCTCGATATCAAATCGGTTGCCGTAACGGCAGGTTATATTCATGCAGAACCACGTAAGGAATTTTTCCGTTATATGGATGCTGTCAATGTTGACCTGAAGGCCTTTAGCGAACAATTTTACTGGAAGCTCACAGGCGGGCACCTGCAGTCAGTACTGGACACCTTGATTTACATAAAAAAAGAGACTGATGTCTGGCTGGAGATTACCACCTTGCTCATTCCGGGGAAAAATGATTCGGATGAAGAGATCGATGAACTGACCCGTTGGGTCCATGACAACCTGGGTGAGGACGTGCCCTTGCATTTTTCTGCCTTTCACCCCGACTTCAAGATGAAGGATATTCCTTCAACCCCGCCGCAGACCCTGACACGTGCACGCAATATCGCCATGAAAAATGGATTACACTATGTCTACACAGGGAATGTTCATGACAAGTCAGGAGAAAGTACCTATTGCCATCAATGCCAGTCCATGCTGATAGGCAGGGACTGGTATGTCCTGTCAGACTGGAACCTTGATGCCAATGGCTGTTGCAAGCAGTGTGGAGCGCAATGCCCGGGCCTGTTCGAGGAAAAACCCGGTGAATGGGGTGCGAAACGTCTGCCTGTTTCTTTAAAATCACATGCTTGATAATGAAGGGTGATACGCCGTTATTTACAGTTTTACGTAGTAATTTAACCTGCACTTTCCCTCAATATTTCTAAATGAATACAGATTCTGACCGATGAATAGATAACAATAATGATTGGGTATGAAGCATGGGTGATGTTCAGCAATTGGTAAACAGGATTCAGGACGACTTCAGGGCAGGCAAGCTTGAAGTCCCCAGCCTGCCTGAAGTGGCCATCAAAATAAATAAATATGTTGGTGACCCCAATGCCAATACTGCGAGTATGGCGCGCATTATCCAGCTTGACCCTGCGCTGACTGCCAAACTGTTACAGGCAGCCAACAGCGTCCTGTACGGTGGCAAGGGACAGGTGGCGGATTGCCGCACCGCCATAGCTCGTCTGGGCATGGCAACAACTCGTAATATGGTGATGAGTTTTGCACTGGGGCAAAGTTTTAATATCGGTTCTGCGGTAGTCAGGGATATAGCCCGTACCATCTGGAATAAAAGTAGCGACGTCGCGGCGATAAGCTATGTGCTGGCCCGGGTAACCATGGGCATGATGCCGGACAAAGGGTTGCTGGCAGGCCTGGTGCATAACATCGGCGCGATTCCGATACTCAGGTATGTGGCTGAGTTCCCGGATCTAAAAAGCAATCGCGTATTGATTAATGATCTGGTTAACCGCTTGTCAGGTAAACTCGGCAGCCTGGTGCTGAAACAGTGGTCGTTTGACGAAGAACTGGTCAATATTCCACTCGAGGTATTAAACAGCAATTACAACCCGGAAGGTGAGGCAGACTATGTCGATATTGTTATTGTTGCCAATGTGCACAGCCAGTTCGGCAAGGATGAGCAGGTCGGCCCCAAATTACATGAACTGGCTTCGATAAAAAAATTGCCTCTGTTTACCATTGGACCGGATGCAAGCATCGAGCTTTTATATGAAGCGAAAGAGGAAATCAATGCGCTGACGAGGATGTTGATGTCGGCAGCCTGATGCCGTGGTTTAGCATCAGGCATAAAAGCAGAGCATATTTTTTCCTGGCTGAAACTAATCCATAAGCCCCCCCCCGATTTTATTGCTAATTAAAGGGCTCCCGCCCCACTTTTTTATTGACAAAAATGGCATTCTGCGAGCATTTGCCAGTTTTGTCAGCTATTTTGACTAATGTCTTGATAGCTTTCGTGCGCGAAGCAGCTTAAAATTCCCGCTTTTACCCAGACCAGTTTAAGGACGTATTCTATGAATCAGAAAGTAACACGTATTGGTATTGTCACTGTTTCAGACCGCGCCAGTCGTGGGGAGTACCAGGACCTGGGGGGGCCGGCTATTCGTGAATGGCTGGATCAAGCGTTGACTAGCGACTGGCAGGCTGTAGCACGTGTTATTCCGGATGAACAACCGATTGTCGAACAAACCCTGAAAGAATTGTGTGATCAGGAAGGTTGTTGCCTGGTTGTAACCACGGGTGGCACGGGTCCTGCCAGACGGGATATCACGCCGGAGGCTACCGAGGCCGTGGCTGACAAGATTATGCACGGTTTTGGTGAACTCATGCGATCGGTGTCTCTTAAATTTGTACCAACGGCGATCCTGTCACGGCAGACCGCCGTAATCAGAGGGCAGTCGCTGATTGTTAACCTGCCGGGTAAGCCATCTGCCATTTCAGATTGCCTGAATGCCGTATTTCCGGCTATTCCTTATTGTGTTGACCTCATTGAAGGGCCATTTCTTGAATCAAATGAAGAATTTATCAAGATTTTCCGTCCCAAGTCGAAATAAAGGTAATGCACGCCACTTCGAGGCAGATGTATGGCTCTAGATCCTGAACAAATCCTGCAAGGCCATTGCTATAGCAATGGCGAGTTTGGTAAAAAGTGGACGGTCTGGCAGGTTGCAGAAATTTTTATCGATGATCTGGACATCGAAATGGTGCGCTACCGTATTCTGGTTGGCGCTAATCGGCGTAAATATAAAACGCTTAGCCGTGATGATTTTGCCAGTCAGGTGCGTTATGCAGTGGAATTAATGGAGAGTACCTGGCAAAGAGTGATCTGACTGGATGAGGGAAAGTCAGTAATGAAAAATAATTTAATCTACCTTCTTATCGTTAATGTCTTTGTTGTCTTGCTGTTGACATGGATTGGTCAACAACGATTAGCGGATTTTAAGTCCTATCATATCGCGATTGCCCATGAGGCGACGCAATCCGCTGCCAGTGCCATTACCGGTTTTATCAGAGAAAAAAAGCGCCAGGTCAGGCTGTTCAGTGTTGATAACGCAGAATTGATCAATCAGTTTGCTGAGTCTCCTGATAATGAAAGCATCTATATAAAATTAAAAAATCGTATCTCAGTCTATTTTCCGAATTACTTCGCCTTTAATGTCGTCGATAAAACCGGTGAACTGGTACGGGATGATTTTGATGGTTTTATCGGTGAGATGTGCATGCTGGACCTGAGTAAATTCACCATTCAAGATAAGCAGTTTTCGCGAATACACCCGAATGAAGAGGCCTACCACTTCGATGTATTGGCCAAACTAGCAGGTGATAAAACGCAGGATGTATTGCTGATCAGTTTTCACGCCGATGTCATGGGTGCGATTTTAAAGAGCGCCGAGACTGCGGGTCATCAATTGATGTTGATCTATCCGGATGCCTCAGACCTGATTGAGGTGACTGCCGATGGCGCACGGATTAATTGGAATCGGGATGATTACCGGTTAACACCTGTCGAAAAAAAGCGGATCTTATTTAGCAATGAAGTAGCAGACACCGTCTGGTCGGCAATCGATATGCACCACCCGGCCCTGTTTAAAAATTTCAGGAATACGGTCATCGAGCAGTCATTATTTATTCTGGTGCTGTTCGTTATGATCAGTCTGGTGATGTACAGTTTATTGAAGAAAGAAGCCGTCCTGCGCAGACGTGCAGAACAATACAAGGACGATTTTCTATCAACCGTCAGTCATGAATTACGTACGCCAATTACTTCAATCAAGGGTTCGCTGGGATTGATAAAAAATGGAATTGTCGGTGATGTCAATGCAGAAATGCATCAGATGCTTGAAATTGCGAGCAGTAATTGTGATCGGCTTTCCTTATTAATAAACGATCTGCTTGATATACAAAAAATTGAAGCCGGTAAGATGGAATTTAATGTATCCAAACAAGATATGGTGGTACTTGTGCAGCAATCCATACAGGACCTTAAGGCCTATGCAGACCAGTTTGGTGTCAACTTCAAGCTCCATAGCAAGGTCGATAGTGTATGTGTGATGGTGGACCACACACGTATCAGTCAGGTGATGGCCAACCTTTTATCCAATGCAGTGAAATACGGCGCAGATAAGGACGAGATCAATGTGCTCGTTGAGCTTGATGAGAGATGTGTGTGTGTCAGTGTCTCAGATCATGGTACGGGCATCCCTGAATCGTTTCGCAATCGTGTTTTTTCAAAGTTCTCCCAGGCAGATGGCGGGATGACACGTAAGGTTGGTGGTACCGGGCTTGGCCTTTATATTGTGAAGAAAATTATTGAAAAGCATAATGGTAAAGTAGGCTTTGAAAGTGATGCAGGTAAAGGTACGAGGTTTTATATAGAGATCCCTGTCTGTTAAGTTACTAATAATGCAATAGTTGTTCAGTTGCATTCCCTTTTTCAGATTAATTTGTCAACCAAATTCGATTTCATGCGTTATTACAGTCAGGACGCAGAAATCTGGCGTTCTGTACTTGTACTAACCATATTCAACGAGGACAGGACAATGACAACAATCGGTTTTAATCTACCAACGCAAGGACGAAGCCAAACAGCTAGCAGTTTTACTTTATTTTACCGGGTATTTGTATTTTTACTTGGCCTGGCATTTCTGACTGCCTGTGGTGGAGGAGGGTCCGGAGGTGGTTCAGGAGAAGTGCAGATTGGCTTAACTGATGCGAAAGGAGATTTCACCACCTATACGGTTGATGTAATCTCATTGACACTGAGTAAACAAAATGGCCAGGTAGTTGAAACCTTGCCTGTCAATACGCGAGTTGATTTTGCGCAATACACGGATCTGACCGAGTTTCTCACTGCGGCTACCGTGCCTTCCGGTGTGTTTGTTAAAGGTTCAATGAAACTGGATTACAGCAATGCCGATATCCAGGTAGAGGACGATGCAGGCAATGCTGTCAAAGTCAGTACGATACTGGATCAGAAAGGCAATCCGGTTAGCGAACTTGAGGTCTCTGTTGGTCTGGTTGACAGAAACCGTCTGCTGATAGCGCCCGGGATCCCTGCACATCTCACACTCGACTTCGACTTAAAGCAGTCCAACACGGTTGTGTTTGATGCCAGTAATGTGCCGGCAGTCACCGTCGTGCCTTTATTGATTGCCGAGGTCTCGGCTAAAACGCCCAAGCAACATCGCGTGCGCGGTCCGTTAAAGGATGTTGATGTTGCCGCTAATAGCTTTAATGTTTTTATACATCCGTTCAGGCATCGTCTGTCTGGCAGTGTTCGTCATTTTGGTGTTCTCAAGGTACATCATGACAGCGCAACGATGTACGAGATAAATGGTGTCAGTTATGCGGGTGATGCAGGTTTGGCCGAGCTGGCCCTGCAGCCCGCATTGACGGCGATCATTGCCCGAGGTGGTGTGCAACTAAATCCTCGCCGTTTTGTCGCCCGTGAAGTCTATGCGGGTTCGAGTGTACCAGGAGGCACGCTGGATGTTGTTCGTGGAAGTGTCATGGCCAGGGCTGGCAATACATTGACTGTGCGCGGTGGAACCTTGATACGTACAGATGGGTCAGCCAGCTTTAGCGACAATATTGTAGTGACGCTTACTGACAGCACCAGTGTGACCAAGCAGTTATCATCGGGTAGCTTCTCTATCGCTGACATATCTGTAGGGCAACGTGTGACTGTATTTGGTACGGCTTCGCTAGATGCACAATCCAATATAACCCTGGATGCCTCGAATGGTCATGCACGTATGCATATATCGGTTGTGAAGGGCGCTGTCGTTGGTCTTGCTTTTATACCGGAGCAGCCTCCGCAGTATCCGTTTGTGCTGAATGTCTCTACGATAAATGGCAGAAATGTACTACTGTACGACTTTGCCGGTACGGGTATCGATGCCGCGAATGATGCCATGCCGGATAACTATGAAATCAATACCGGCAACCTGGATGTGTCAGGAATCGTTGACAATACCAGGGTTGGTGTGGGTGGGTTTGTCACACCCTTCGGAGCAGCGCCGGCTGATTTTGATGCGCAGACGGTAGTCAGTTTACCGGCACTCGGCAATCCATAGTCACGGTTTTATTCCCAGACCTCTGATTGTATCAATCAGAATTCGCCCCTCACCTCGAGGGGCTTTTTTTTATGATGTAAATGTATAGACTACAGGACTCAATATGAAAAAGGACGGGTGAGCTCATGTATCAAGGTGGATGTTTATGTGGTGCCGTGCAATTCGAGATACAAGGCACTATCAGTGATATTGTCTGTTGCCATTGCTCCAGGTGTCGTAAGGTTCAGGGCAGCGCATTCGCAACCAATGGCAATGTTGAGGGCGAAAAGTTTGTACTGACACAAGGTGAGAATAAGCTTAGTGCTTACGAATCGACAAAGGGCCAGAAAAAATATTTCTGTAAAACCTGCGGTTCGCCCATCATGAGCAAAAGTGAGTCGGCTCCCGGCAAGGTACGAGTACGCCTGGGCACCATCGATTCTGATATTGTCGAACGCCCGGCCAGTCATATCTTTGTTGGTTCAAAAGCGAACTGGGAAGAGATCACAGGTGATTTGCCGCAATACGAAGAATCTGCGCCTGATCCCGGTAAATAAACAGGGGAGGGAAAGGGCAATGTTGGAAGATCTTCAGGTTCCGGAAAATGGTACCGAGGGGGAGAATCGAACTCCCAAGGTGTTGCCACCGGCGGATTTTGAATCCGCTGCGTCTACCAGTTCCGCCACCCCGGCATAAGGTTAGTTCGCTAGTATAAAGATTTCTGTCCCAAGGGCAATAGCTGCGCATCTGTATAATGCATTCGAGGTGTTGAACTGATACCATCTGCGGCCATGCAAAGACAGGACTTTCAATTTGATTTACCCGAGGCGTTGATTGCGCAATTTCCGGCCAACAGCCGCGCGAACAGCCGTCTTTTACACCTGGATCGACAGCAGAAGCTGATCCAGGATCAACAATTCAGGGACCTTGTTGACTATATTCAGCCTGGAGATTTGCTGGTATTCAATAATACACGGGTGATACCGGCCCGACTCTTTGCCAGAAAAGAGTCGGGAGGCAAAAGCGAAATCCTTATCGAAAGGCTTACAGGCGAACAGCAGGCGCTGGCGCAAGTGCGTGCCAGTAAATCACCCGCTGCCGGCAGCAGGCTTATTCTAGAAAATGGCATGGAGGTCATGGTGAAAGGGCGAAGGGACGATCTTTTCGAGCTGGAATTTGACAGTACACAACCGTTGCTGGAGTTGCTGGAAACTATCGGCCATATGCCCCTGCCACCTTATATTCAACGTAATGACCGGCAACAGGACCAGGAACGTTACCAGACCGTCTATTCACGGGTGCCAGGTGCCGTGGCCGCACCCACTGCCGGTCTGCACTTTGATCAGCCAACGATGGATGCGTTGAAAGACAAGGGCGTTAACCTGGCCTATGTTACCTTGCATGTCGGGGCTGGCACCTTTCAGCCCGTGCGCGTCGATAATATAAAAGAGCATATTATGCACAGCGAGTGGCTGGAAGTGTCGGCTGCTGTTTGTGAGCAGGTCAGGCAAACTCGACAGGCCGGTCACCGTGTGATCGCCGTCGGTACCACGTCGGTCCGGGCACTCGAATCGGCCTCACGCAGTGGTGAGATCCAGGCATTTTCTGGCGATACCGATATCTTTATCTACCCTGGGTATTCGTTTAAATCGGTTGATGCCTTGCTGACGAATTTTCATTTGTCGGAATCAACCTTGCTGATGCTGGTTTGTGCCTTTGCCGGATATGACTTTACAATGGAGGCCTACCGGCATGCCGTTGAGCAGCAATATCGATTTTTCAGCTATGGTGATGCCATGTTTATCGAGTGAGACAGACTGTATGTAGGAGCGGCCTCATGGCCGCGAATGGAATACAATCGCGGCCATGAGGCCGCTCCCACAGAAGATCAGATAGCGATGAAATTTACATTAAAACAAACAGACGGCAGGGCACGCAGAGGCCAGTTGGCCTTTG
>Ga0316207_10002301_pt1 | contig 20033 bp, 24 predicted proteins | sample 6weekpyrite_MG_FD_204943 | JGI IMG/M metagenome (GOLD analysis project Ga0316207, IMG submission 204943) | Microbial mat bacterial communities from mineral coupon in-situ incubated in ocean water Damariscotta River, Maine, United States -... | ecosystem: Environmental > Aquatic > Marine >...
ACTGGGAAAGAGAAAGTGAGGTTTTATTAAATCCTGCTAAGAAGCAAAATATTGATCTTGAGGTGCCAGATAAATTGGCGGCTTAACTATTAAGTTTGAGGCGACAGGTACCTTGACACACTCCGTAACTCACTTTCCCAACGAACTGTGAATATATTACACAGAGAATTGATAATACATAGATCAAGCGAGAATACGCGAAACCTGTGAGAAATACAGGCAAATCCTAGGAACAATTAAATATGAGACTCGCTCTAATAACGGAAATTTTGATTTCTTCCCAATTAATTTCTTGTGGTTCTTCTTCTGAAAAAGAAACAACCGAGATAATTGTCGACGACTCAATACCCAGCTCAATTGTATGGAACGATGCGAAATTTACAATCACTCAATTTTCCGGCTCAGATAATTGTTCCGTCAGGGGCACGGTTAGAAAAAGTTTATGGGGTTAGTCTCACCGGTGGGTTATATGGCTTGATAAGCGATATAAATCAGTTTCCTCACAAACGACATTGGATGTGGTAACAAACTTGGATGTTGTTTCCTTGCGCCCACCTGTGGAAATAACGGGTATAGATGCCTTATTTGCGAAAGACTTGCGATTTGTTATCAACAGTGGTGGAGAAGTTTATGCGGTCTGGATAGAGGCAATGAATCGAGTTTATGTGAGCCGTGCAGCAGTGAATCGAGAATGGAATCAGAAGCCGAGCTGTTAGCAGACTATAGTGCTACAGAAAATGTTAATGCGAGTAATCCTGAAGTATCCATTGATGCGCAAGGTAAGGTATTTATTACTTGGGATCAAGTCAGTAACTCGACTGATATAACGTCACACAATATATGGTTTGTTCGTCAGAAGTAATATTAACTCGGTGCAAGGAATTTGATCCAGGGTGGATAAATTTTATTTTTCTAACAATGATTTGTGCCGCTTGTGTGAATGATTAATTGATGCGTTACATGTAATCATCTCTCACGCGATCTCTGCATATATCGAAATCTTCTTGCGACACAGCTAATAATTCAGAAATTTCCTGTACGAAATACATTTCTTCACGATGTAATTGTTTGTCCGAAAGTGCAATTTTCCACAGCAATTCAATCATCTGTAATTTATTTTGGTAAGAAAATTGTTGGTTAATTAAATCAGTGTACTGAGAGAAGTCTGTGGTTTTCTTAACCGCTGTTTCCGCCATTGTGTACAATTCGGTTGTTTGTTCTTCATTTAAACTAAAGGAGTTTTTTAACATAGTAAGAACAACCTCTTTTTCATCATCGCTAACATCATCATCACGACGAATCATTTCCACCAATAGTGCCGCTGTTGCCAGCTCAATAGCGAGCAGATCTGCCTCATTGTTTTTTTTCAGGTTTTTTTCAAGAAATGATTTCATTAATCCTGGCATGTTAAATTTTTCCTAAGTTTTTCGTTCAATTTCATTTTACTTGAACTCAAGTTGAAAAGATTGCTAATTATCATTGTCTACTCATTATCTATCTTACAGAAATTTACACATGCAGGCTTGCTCGGAATTTGCTCATATTATTGCCCAAATAGGCTAAATTGAAATTGGTTAATTACTTGTCGTTTATTATCATACATTTTCTACAAAACGGAACAGGCAATGCAGCAATGATAGTAATAAACAGAATATAAGAAAAACTACCTACTCAATTGAGCGATTATATGAGACTCAATGTTATCTTTACATAAACTGTTAGCTTATGAAATAACCTTATGAAAATCGCGATTATATCTGACATCCACGGTAATGTTCCAGCACTAGAAGCGGTGTTAGAAGATATTGCATTGTGGCAACCAGAAAAATTAATCATAAATGGCGACGTTGTTAATCGGGGACCTTATAGCCAAAAAGTATTAGAATTATTGGAGGGGTTTCATCCTGAAACAGTATTCATTAAAGGTAACCACGAAGAATTCGTACTTTTCGCCCACGAAAATCCGGTTGAAAAAGATCAATTCGATTATCACTTACAGAGTTTTTCCCAATGGACAGCAAAACAATTAGCACCCCATTGGCTGGATCATATTAGACAGTGGTACGACAACTATGACTGTAAAACTAATGGACCAGAAAAATCCATACACGTCACACATGGATCGCCTATGGGAAACCGCGATGGTGTTCATGTTCGGTTAACGGAAGATGAGCTTAAGAGCAAAAATGTACACCATACCGATGTTTTCATTTCATCTCATACCCATTTACCCATGACTAAAACATTTGAAGACACGTTACTAATAAACACGGGATCTGTGGGGCAGCCATTAGATGGAGACTCACGCGCGGCTTATGGGCGATTTTTCCTATTAGGTAACGAGCCCATGGGAGAGATAAAACGTGTGGTATATGATAAACAGCAAGCTGAAAAAGATTTCTTCGAAAGTGGATTCATGGAGCATGGCGGGCCGGTGTGTAAATTGATTTTTCTTGAGCATAAACACAATGATCGCATTGTTGGCCCCTTTATGCGGCAATATCTAGCTGCAATAAAATCTCGCCAGATCTCAATTTTCGATGCAGTTAAAAAGTTTATTGAGGAAACCAACTTCTCCTAGAAATAGCTAAATTCGAGAATATTTGCAATGTGCTTGGCAAGCTATTTAGCTTAAATACACATTTCTAAATGCAGTAAAAAGGGCGTTCCAGTTTTTTGCCAAAAATACTCGTAATCTTCATTAAACACGATTAACCAATAGCTTAACAAGGCGATGTTGATCTATTGGTAGACAATGGTAAAATTAATCAATCGCTGTATCCTCTCGTTGATCAACTGAATAATTGCCGAGTAAGAAAAATATAATTCGTAAATAGAAGCCACTACTATCGATAATTAAAAAATAAAATGGAAGAATTAATTAAATGAAACATATGAAGAATTTTATTTCCGTTATAGTTATACTTTTTTCCACATCTTGTGTAATCAATACAAACTCTGATTCAATTCGCGGTTCGGGTAACATCGTAGCTGATGCCAGACAGGTATCGAATTTTAGCAAAGTCATTGTTAATGTCAGTGGACAAATGACGATAGAGCAGGGAGCAAGCGAATCATTAACACTTGAAGCTGACGATAACATTGTTAGTCTCATTGATACCTATGTTACGAACGGTAAGTTGATGATTGAGTCCGTTGCTAACATTAGCCCAAGTAAACAAATGAAATTTTCCTTAAAAATAAAGAATCTCAATTATATAAAATCAACTGGTTCGATGCGTATTCAAATAGATGAGTTGAAATCAGAAAAAATTGTAATAAAAACCACGGGTAGCGGCAATGTCAATATTGATAAAATTGAAGCAGATCACTTAGAAGTGAATACCACCGGTAGCGCAGACACAATAATGGCTGCGGGAAGTTTGAAATCCCAGCTACTCGTTATTAGTGGATCGGGTGATATCGATACGTCAAATATCGAAAGTAAAGACAGCAACGTGTTGATAAGTGGTTCAGGTAATATTCGTTTGAAAGCAGATAGATCGTTAAAAGTAAATATTAATGGCAGTGGTAATGTGTATTACAAGGGATCTCCTGCTATCTCAAGCCGCATGTCAGGTAGTGGTTCGGTGAATAGGTTTTAATATAAGAACTCGTCATATTCCAATTGGCCCGTTTTTAAATCCAAGAAAAATTATCCTCTTAACTACCAGTACGACTTGTGAAGTGGGAATTATAGAAAATCGGGAGTTCGTTCGGTAGTAGTTTTTCATTGATCAAAACTATAATTAATTTATTTCGATACAGTATTTTTGTTACAAGTTGGGTCTGACACTCACTAAAATCTGCTGAGCGTCAAACCTATTTAGAAAAATAGTGATGTCCCATTTTCCTTAAAAAACAGAGAAATTGTTATCTCGAATTTAGCCTGATTAAATTATTTGAGCTTGCAGTAAATTTCATTTTGGCTTTCATGGGAAATTCGATAATATTATGTCTACGCCGATATTCTCTCAAGAATAATCGTCCAGCACGAAATCCTTCTCTAAAAGATTTACGAAAATGTTTTCCTCTTCTAAGTTGCCCGCCTTTAATTGAAAACAAAAAACCTTCTTCAAACCGTTCAGGAATCAAATGTGGTGGGATGCGGATGCCAACTTCTTCTGGAGTAGGATAGTGATAATTCATATAAATCTCCTTTATCAGTGCCCTTGTAAATATGTCGTATAAGGTCAATCAAAGCTTGAGCCAGAACGACAAATTCGCAATAAGAATATTTTATGAAGTGAATTAGTTTGTATTAGCGATTTTCTCCGAATTTGCGTATTAATAATAAGTGAAAATTGGTATTTTAATTTTACCCATCTTATAAATATATTATTTTGAATAAGTAGGTAAGACTTTATTATTAGAGATAGAGCTAGAATTTCTTTGGTATTATTAATTTCAATGGCTTGGCCAAGCCATACTTAACTTTGATGGCGTCGTCACAAAAAACATAACTTACGTTTCAATATTTCTAATCCATTTTCACACAAATGAGTAGATTTTATCAATTTACACTATTGATAAGACAGCACTATTAATAATGAGTTCTAATTGTGTGCAACTAAACGTGCTTCAAGATGTTGGCAATTTGTCGCTATGTAAAAACGAAAGTGTAATTTATTATGGATTATGAAAAAATTATAAATGCAGTAGACCGTAGATATTGATAGGTAGAAAAGCGTCGGAAAAAAATAGCGGAAAACTAAAAAATATTCGACAAAATCACCTCACTCGTTTGGAATGATATGATATGGCTGGAATTTAGATCCCATGGACTCTTTGTTTAGAATCCATGGGAATATATAATACGAATTAGCGTTTAAATGCTTTTGGATTATTGAGAAAAGTATCAACTGTTGCTTTGGTTGACGATGATGAATAATTGATGCCTTTCAAAATTGATGACATATCAGCAGCGTTTTTTGTATTTACCGCATTAGAAAATTTGTCTGCGACACCTGCTTTTTGTAATCTATCGGAAAGTGAAAGGCCAAAGAATTTATTAGACATAGTAAGATGCTCCATTAAAAGTTTAAAATAATGAAAATGAGCTGGAGTCACTACAGGAGAGTATGGACTAAACTGTTAAATCCACCAGCATATTTCACGTTTTTAAGCCCTTTGCTGGAGTGCTTAGTCCGAAAATCAACAATAAAAGTTGATAATTAAGATGGTAGTTCATTATTCATAGAATTGCAAATGGGGTGCTTGAATTTGAGGAAGTGTTATTGATTGTTTCTGGGTGAAGTTTATGTACCCCGAAAAAATCTTCATAACGATTTATTCTGCTACTTTTTAATTTGTCTTGTTAACAATGCCACAGTTTCCACATGATATGTTTGTGGGAAAAAATCAAAAACTGCAACTTTAGATAATTTCCATCCTTGTTCTAACATACGGGCAATATCACGTGACCAAGGATCTGTTTTACAGCCAACCAAAATTATTTCACTGATCTTCCATTTTTTTAAATATTTTAATGTATCAGTTAAATCACCTGCCAAACCACCTCGGGGTGGGTCGATAATTGCGATCCATTTAACCGCTTGATTAGGCTCTTCATCTGGGGTCTTTGGTACGGATATTTTTAACCAATCCATAACAGATGATTGATGAAACTGAAAGTTTTCAGGTAAGTCATCAGCAGCCTCAGGTACATTCACGTCAATACAATGAATTTGACTCGTAGTATGAACGAGTGCTTTGGAGAGATTGCCAGAACCACCAAATAAATCGAGTATTGCAACATCTTTTTCTACGTTGTTTTGAACCCAGTCTCGCAAATTATTATTTTGTTTGTCGTTAACTTGTCGAAATCCGGCAGCACCGTGTTGCTGGTTCCAGGTTTTTGTGACATTACCATTTGGTTCAGTACTCAGTTCTACCTTAAATTTTTTCCCTTTGTTTTTGGCTTCAATTCTTAACTCTGGAAGGGCTGTGTTTATGAGTTGGTCTGCAATCTCGCAACTTTCAACGGGTACTAAGGTATTTGATTGGGGAGCGAAAAAACCGATTCCAGTTTCATCGCCTCGCAACTGGACTCGGTTTCGATAATGCCATAAGTGGCCGGCTGGGAATGTATCCCAATTCTCAGGGGCTATAACTTTATTAAGTTGGAGTGAGTCTTGAACGCCCTTTAACTTCGTTTGCCACTGTAACTCATAAGGTATATGTTGCCATTGGCAACCGCCACATGCGGTAAATGCAGTGCAGTGTGGTTTAACGCGCTGTGATGATGGCCTGATAACTTTGATAATACTTGCTTCTGCAAATTTCGCCTTGGCTTTAGTCAGCTTGACCTCAACTGTATCACCAGGTGCTGAGAACGGAACGAAGATCGCACGGCCATTTTCATCATGACCTACACCGGCACCGCTTCGAGACAGGTCGGTAATCTCAATGGTAAGGGAACGTAGATTATGGAGGTTTTGCTTGTGTTTACGTTTTTTCACGGCGTCTCAGTGGTTCTCTTTTGAGGATTAAACAGGGTATTTTAACTGAGCTAAAGACGAAGAAAAACGGTGAAATTTAGGATATTGTTAAGATAGTCTCTCTATACTCATTGAACCATCAGGGGAGAGGATTGTGTTACTCATTTACAGTGGTGATGTACCTGATTTAGATGCTATTTTAGTTGATGAACTTAATGCTGTTAATGGCTCGATGTTGATATTACCCGTCAGCCCTGGCGAGTGTAAAGATGCCAAAATCCTGGCTAACTGTTTCAGGGGCATCGGTGTTAAAGCGCTAAGTTTAAGTCAAGCAGCCTATTCTAGCCCTAACAGTTTAGCGAAAAATCTCATGTCCTCAAATGCTGTATATCTCATGGGTGGCAATACGTTTGATTTTCTCCAATTTGCCAGATCCGTGAATTTGTTTCAAATATTAACGCAGTTTGAAGCAAATGGCGGTATTATCGCAGCTGAATCCGCTGGTAGCATTCTCCTTTCTGATTCGATTGCAACTGCCAGATTACCCTCCTATGATGCTGATGAGAACCGAGCTGGAATGATTGATTTGCAGGGTATGGGACGCATTTCATTCCATATTAGCCCGCATTTTGAGCAGCATACCTATATCGCTGAAGGCGGTTTAAGAGAATTACAAAGTCTTGCCAATGTCTCAAATCAGGATGTCATTTTGCTGGAAGATGGTGAAGGCTTTGTTATGCAAGGCGACCGAATTAGTCAATTTATCGGGGAAATGAAGGTTTTGTCTCCACGACAATCCAGTCAGTTTGAGCTTGATGACGTACTGTCAATTAACCCAAGCCTCTCTACCGCTTAAGTATTGTCTTACGCTGTCATCATCTTGTCACTTTGAGTGATACAATCTGCTGATTTTACCCAATTGGAACATTGTGCAATGGCGATAATTTGGCAGAAAACAATCGGTGACGAGAAGTTTGAAATTCGGAATGCACGGTCAAGTGTTCGCTTGTATACCAATGGCGTATTTCACAGCCAATTTAATCCCAATCAGGTTTTGAGTAAAAGCATTTGGGATTTGCTGGTCTTACCAATTTTTTTTCACCCAAATGGTTGGGCTAAGCGTATTTTGATACTCGGAGTGGGTGGTGGTACCGCAATTAAACTTATCCATAATTTTATGCAACCCGAGAAAATTATTGGTATTGAATTAAGTGATACCCATCTATCCCTGGCGAAACGCTTCTTTCGCATTAAACCGTCGGAGGCAGAACTCGTTAAAGCTGATGCAAGAGCTTGGTTAAGCGATTACGAAGGGCCGCCATTTGATTTGATTATTGATGATTTGTTTGGCCACACGGATGGCGAAACACGCCGGGCTGTATCGCTGGATTCACAGTGGGTGACATTATTGATTAAACACATGTCGAAACAGGGTATGTTAATCGTAAATACCGCTGATTTAGAAGAATTTAATAATTCTGCTTTTAAGCGCAATAAACGAATAGGGCAGAAATTTAAATCGACATTTAAGCTAACACATCCCACTTGTGAAAATAGGGTTTATGTTTTTTCCAGAAGCGAAATAACAAGGAAGGCGCTCAAGCACAATATTAACCTTTTATCAAAGTCGGTGGTTGTAAAACCCTTATTAGAACTAGCAGATCTTTCCCGCCAATTTGCACTAACTGATTAAACTGTGGTTATTTAACCAATTTATTCGATCTAAAAAACTTCATCGTACATTGGCACAACTGCTGCTGGAAAACTTGGCAGGAATACCATTTTTTGCAATTCCAATACAGATATTTCCTTGTCGGATTGTTCAATAATTAAACACGCAGGTATAAGGAGTGCCCGGTGAGTATAAAGGATTTTAATTTTGCCACTCAAAAATCGAGCGATATCAAAGAAAAACACGCCATATTAGCAATTGAAGATAAGGCGAGTAGCAAAGGTTTGTCGGAAATTTTAAAGACAAAGGGATATCGCATTATCGGTGAAACGCCAAATGCGGATGAAGTCCTGGAATTGGTAAGAAAACATAAAATGGGCTTATTATTTCTGGATTTCGATGTGGAAGGCCTCGGCTCAATGATGATTTTGGAAAAATTGAAAATAAAAACACCAAAAATAAAAACCATCATCATGGCCAATCACTTGGATAAACAACAAGTCACGGATGCACGTAAACGGGGTGTTGCGGGATTTCTCGCTAAACCGCTCAGTAAAAACGCAGTGGTTTCCTTATTATCAAAATCTAGTATTATGTAGATCTCATAATAATTACTGGAAAATCCATGGCTGAAATTGGCCGGCTAAATAACTTATCCGTATTAGAAAAATCTGCTTATGGATATTATCTTGATGGCGGAAATCTTGGTAAAATATTACTCCCAAATAAATTAAGTAAAGGCGAATATAAAATCGGGGATGAGGTTTCCGCGTTTATTTACACAGATTCTGACGAGCAGTTAACTGCAACCACGCAAAAACCATTAGCTCAAGTGGGAGAGTTTGCATTCCTGAAAGTTGTTTCCGTTGGCCGTAGTGGGGCTTTTCTTGACTGGGGCTTGAACAAAGACCTGTATGTTAGGTTATCAGAACAAAAAGAAAGGATGCGGGAAGGGCAATCATATGTTGTTTACATTTTTCGAGAACCGCAAAGTATTCGCCTAGCGGCATCTTCCAAACTTGATCACTATATTAACCCAGAAATTTCTGAATACTCCGAAGGCGAGCAAGTCAATATCTTGATTTGGGAAAGAACGGATATGGGTTATAAAGCTATTATCAACAACCGAGACATTGGCTTGTTGTACCACTCAGAAATATTTCAAAAATTATCTGTTGGACAAAAATTGCAAGCGTTTATTAAAAAAATTCGTGATGATGCTAAAATCGATCTTATACTTGAAAAGCCGGGATTTAAAAAGTCGGATTATTTGAGTGAAAAGATAATAGCGCAACTTAAAGCGGAAAATGGGTTTTTAGCCATCAATGATAAATCTTCGCCTGAATTAATAGCCACTTTGTTTGCTGTTAGTAAAAAGAAATTCAAAGTGGCGATTGGTGCCTTATACAAACAACGACGAATTGAATTTGTAAACGACGGCATTTCTCTCATTGGTTATACAAAGAAAAATGAGTAAATTAGAAAATGAATGGACTATTCTCCATGCGGATATTGAGCGGTATGAGAGAAATTCACTATATATTAAATTAACGGCTGTTTTGGTCAGCCTTATCTCCATGCTAATGGGGCTGAATGTTTTTCTGGCGGTTTTATTGCTAATGATATTGTGGCTACAAGACGGTATTTGGAAAACATTCCAAAATCGGCTTGTTTCGCGAATTGTTAATTTGGAAGACCAAATTAAACGATCAACAAACGACGATGACGGGATGCAGTTGTATTCTCAATGGGAAAATCAACGTCAAGGCGTACTGGGTTTAGTCAGGGAATATTTAAAAAACGCGCTTAAACCAACAGTTGCCTATCCCTATGTTGTTCTAATTTTGCTTGCTGTTGCATTACGGCTTTTTTAACAATTTCCAAGCCACAACTTTGATTTTTTTACAAAAAACGGCAAACATTCAACTATAATTAATGTGATTCTTCACAATGTGTTTTTATGATTTATTTATATATGTACTCTCCATGGGCAAACGCATGTCATTAATCAATTGCAGCGCAAGTCAGATTTCTGCCAACGTACTTCTCCTATCTTTATTAGTATCACCACTGGTTTTAGCTTCCAGCAGCTTAGAATTGAATGAAAAAGAACGAAATTGGATAACCTCCCATTCTAAAGTTACATTTACTGGTGATCCTAACTGGTTACCCTACGAGGCTTTCGATAGTAAAGGAAATTATAAGGGTATTGTTTCAGAACACCTGAAATTAATTGCGGAAACAACCGGCATTCAATTTAAGATGAGTCCAAGTAAAACCTGGACGGAATCCACGGAGAAAGCCAAACGTGGACTTGTTGATATTCTTTCAGAAACTGATGACTCAGACTTGAAGTCCCATCTCAATTTCACAATACCTTACATCTCTAATCCCATTGTTATTGCAATGAATAATGAAGAAAATTATGTTGAAGGCATTAACAATATTAAAGCCAAGAAAATAGCATTAATAAAAGACTATGGTTATGCAGCAAAAATTCGGCGAAAATATTCCGATATTAAGTTTGTCACCGTTAATGATATTCAAGACGGGCTCATATCCGTTTCAACGGGAGAAATAGATGCCTTACTTTGTACGCTTGCTCTGTGTAGCTATACCATATCAGAGCTGGGATTAAACAATGTAAGGATAACCGGTAAAACCGAATTCGACACAAAGCTTGCATTGGGTGTGCAAAAGAACTTACCTGAACTCTTATCGATTTTAAACAAAGCGATACAACAGATCAGTCCCAAACAACAGCAGGAAATTCTCGACCATTGGATAAAAGATAAATTTGTAGAAAGAATTAATTATACGCTGGTCTTTCAAGTTGTTGTTGTGGCTATTGTGTTACTTTCTATATTCGGGTTTTGGAATCGTCGGTTATCGCGCGAAGTTAATTTGAGAAAAGCAACTGAGCGAGAATTGAAAGCGGCGGAAAAAGTTCTCAAACTGTCACATCAGCGGCTTTTACTGCATAGAGAACGAACGCCATTGGGTGTTATCGATTGGAATACTAATTTTGAAATTGTTAGCTGGAATCAAGCTGCTGAAAAAATATTTGGTTTTTCTGCCGATGAAGTACTCGGCCAACACATCACTGAAAATATATTACCTGAAAGTGCGCGAGAAGCAGTCGACAAGGTTTGGGCAGACTTATTAAAGGTTAAAGGCGGTGAACGGAGTAGCAATGAAAATATCACCAAAGACGGAAGAATCATTTCATGCGAATGGTATAACACCACATTGGTTGATGAAAATGGCGTAGTCATGGGTGTCGCTTCAGTAGTTGATGATGTAACAGAACGTAAACATTCCGAAAAAATGATATGGCAACAAGCGAACTTTGATGTGCTTACTAGCTTGCCCAATCGGAACATGTTTCATGATCGTCTTTCACAGGAAATGTTAAAGGCAGACCGTGACAACCATAATCTCGCATTATTTTTAATTGACCTGGATGAATTTAAGGAAGTCAATGATACCTTGGGTCATGATACGGGAGACCTTCTGTTACAACAAGCCGGACAAAGAATTACAGATTGCGTACGACATTCGGATACGGTTGCTCGCTTAGGCGGGGATGAGTTTACGGTTATCTTGCCAGACCTTCAAAGCAATGGCCACATAGAAGACATCGCGCAAAAAATAATTGAAGAATTAGAAAGTGCATTTCAATTGGGCGATGAAGTCTTCCATATCTCTGGCAGTATTGGTATTACACTTTATCCTTCTGATGCCGGTGATTGCGACAATTTAATCAAGAATGCAGACCAAGCAATGTATGCGGCGAAAAAGAAAGGCAAGAACTGTTTTAGTTATTTTACCCAATCCTTGCAGGATGCAGCTCAACACCGTCGAAAATTAGCAAATGATTTGCGCAATGCCGTTGAACAAAACTTATTTGATATCTACTATCAACCCATAATTGACTTAAAGACTAATCGTATCGTCAAGACAGAAGCTTTATTGCGTTGGCACGATAAGGAGAGAGGGGATGTCCTACCTTTTCAATTTATTCATCTCGCAGAAGAAATTGGATTAATTAATAAAATAGGTGACTGGGTATTTAAAGAAAGTGCAAAACATATCAAGCAATGGAGTTCTGCTTATGATGATAATATTCAAGTTAGTGTAAATCTTTCACCGCTTCAATTTAAGGTTGATAATGATACTTTTATTAATAATTGGAAAAATTGTTTACAAGAGTTTGGCTTAAGCGGGAAAAACATTGTTGTCGAAATAACAGAAGGTTTGTTACTGAATGCGGAACCTGAAGTAACGGAAAAGCTGTTATGGTTACGGGATGCGGGTATTCAGGTCGCTATAGATGATTTTGGAACCGGATATTCCTCGTTATCTTATTTGAGAAAATTTGATATCGATTATCTTAAAATAGATAAGTCTTTTGTTAACAATCTCGAAAGTGATATGAATGATGTTTCTTTGTGTGACGCCATAATTTTAATGGCGCATACTTTAGGTTTAAAAGTTATTGCAGAAGGTGTGGAAACCGAAAAACAAAAAGAAATCTTAACCAATGCTGGTTGTGACTATGCACAAGGATATCTCTTTTCGCAAGCTATCCCTGTTACGGAATTTCAGAGTATATTAGAATCAGATTTAGAGTGCGCATAACACTTTCATTGCTAGTATTAAAAATTATCTTTGGATTTCAATAGTTCATGGCCATTATTAATAAACCAGTCATTTGGTATTTTGCTGACCCCATGTGTTCATGGTGCTGGGGTTTTTCCCCCGTATTCACTCAATTACAGAAAACCTTTTCAAAGTCTGTGACTTTTTCACTTAATCTTGGCGGTTTAAGGCCAGGTACGAAAGAACCAATAAGCAATATAGATCGCGATGAAATTCTCCATCATTGGCGCTCAGTGCATAAAATGACAGGACAGCCCTTTAAGTTTGAAAACGCCATGCTCGAGGGGTTTATTTATGATACAGAGCCACCCTCAAGAGCGGTAACCTTAATGGCATCCTTAAATCCTAAACAAGCTTTTACTTGTTTTGACAAAATTCAAACAGAGTTTTATCAATTCGGCAAAAATGTTACCCAAATATCAATATTGAAAAACATTATGCTTGACTGCGGTGTCAGTGGAGATGAGTTTAATGATTTATTTGAAGCAGACAACATAAAGCAAGCAACACAGGAGCATTTTAGGAGTACCTACCAAGCCGGGATAAGGGGTTTCCCGGCAATGGTATGGCAAGTAGGAGATAATTACGATTTGTTGTGTAGTGGATATTTGCCGTTTGATAAATTATCGGAAAAAATAAAAAATCATTTAGCTAATTAAACGCAACCAGTTGGTTTTGGTAAACCGCCGTATTTACTAATGGGCTTCATCGGTCCTGTCATCCATAAATCGAACAATGCTTTTCGATCTTCCCCTAAAAATTTTGCAAATTTTCGAATGGGTGGGACTACATTGTGTTCTTCGTAATATTCACGCGCTTTAACAATGTGTTGCCATTTTTCGTCAGTTAATTCATAACCATCTTCATCTGCCATGGCGCGCGCAATATCTGCAGTCCAAGCGTTCATATCAGTTAGATAACCATCGCCATCGCGTTCTGGTATTTCCATGTGTATTCCTCTAATAAAATTGTGAAATTAGTGCTGTTATTATAGCGTAAGCGTCATTTTAAATCTTGGAAAAAATGGGGAATAATTCCACAGAGTTATTAACGTATATAATCCTCAATTGGGTTGTGGATTATAGTTTTTGCCATGAGATTAAAGACTTTATTTCTTTTTGAAAGCTGTGATTAGTTAAATTATTGTGGTTATAAATTAAATTTAAAATTAATTTCGGTAGAATATACCATGGGAGAAAACTTCAAAGTACTGGTAAAGAAAGGATCTCAATCCCTGGAAGTCGTACCCAGTGGAAGATTCAAAGTAAATGATATGTTAGCAGCGAAAGAAGCTGCAATATCCGGCCTTGGTCTGGTTTTCTTGCCGAGCTTGATTGCAACGGATGGAGTGTAGGATGGGTCACTTGTGCCGTTAATGACAGATCATGAATTTCCATCTTTTACCTTATACGCCGTATATCCTAGTCGACAATGGATACCAGCGAAAATGCGTGTATTTTTAGACTATCTGGAGAATCTCCAGCTATCGTTGCACAAAAATGAAAAAGGTTGATTTAATTCGCTTAAATTGAATTTCACGGTATAATTTTCGCTTGATTAGCCCGTTGCAGGTTTTATCAACCATTTTAAAGAATATTTATGAAGTTTATTTGGAATCATCTATGTTGAAAAAAACGGCCGTTGTAATAGTGAGTTTTATACTTTTATCCTGTTTATTCATCACACACGCGAATGCGCAAAATTTTTTATCTACCTCAAGAAGTATCCCTTCACTGAATCAAAATGCATTGGGTTTTGGTTATTTTAACGAACCTGTGCTTTACACTTTTACCGATGGCTCCAAAGATAACTATACATCAAACTACAGTGGCTGGATGGTCAAATATATTCGTTATTTTGATACAACAACCGCCATTCATGTTAATTATGTCCAAGCTCACGGCGAAGAAGACATTAGAGTATTAAGCGGTTCAGCAGTTTACGGATTTAATTTGAATCGGCCGGGTATCGGCGCCTATATTGGCGTGAGTTATTCTCTAAAACAACGCACACAGTTTGCTGGTACGCCATTAGCGGGAAATGAAAAAGACCATGGTTTGGATTATCCCATCGGTATTCAATTGCAAAACAATTTGTTGATGATTAATTTCGAAACACGCTACAAACACTTCTTGCTGGATGGTGATAATGTTTCAGCAGATTCAGTCTGGTACCCCTTATATTTTAGCGTACTCGTCAATTTCTAATTGGTAATCAGCTTTTTTCATAGCTTTTAAATTGTCAGATACCTGTTTTCTAACAAGTTAAGAAAAGACTTCTCGTTGTACTCTTGATTTTTTAGTTGAATTGCGAATTTCAAATTCATGTTCCTGTTTTATTTTAAGTGTGAATCTAGTTTTGAGTATTTGCTATTCCCAATCATTAAGAACCAATAATTGGCTCGTTTATGACTAAAGATCGATCTTGTTGTGCTTTATTGTAGAAAGTGCCGCATTTAAATTTGATCAAAATTTATTTAATTACTAATTGTGTGTAATTAATTATCGACGTACAAGAAAATTTAGGATAGGGTTTGGCTACAAATCAATGACAACTGGGAGGGTGTCATGGGATATATTTCTGACTATTTTTTTGGCGGCAAAAAAACCGCTAAAAAAACGCAAACTGTTTCAGGGGATGTGGCAGTACTTGATGAGGATGTTGTCACTTCCGAGAGTGAAATTCAAGAGAACGTGGTTGTAGAGTTAGATAATTATTCACGCGCAATGCATGAAAAGAAAAATGGTAACTTAGAACAGGCCATTTTACTGTTAGAAAAATCGTGTGCTCCCCCTAGCATCTATAAAGTTCATTATCGTGAATTATTTAAAATTTGGCGACAAATGAACAAAGAAGATCTCAAATCCAAAAATTACCACACCGTAATACGCCGAGTGAAAACCATGGTTCGATATGATGATGAAATGATAGATGCCATGCTAAAACACTGGGGTGCGCAGCAAACGAAATCATTGGATGTTACTCATTATGATAAAGATAGAAATCTAAAAATATCAGATGTTAAAGCCTTGCAAAAAGCAGCCAGCGTTTTAAAAGACAGTGATGCAGAAAGGCTTGCAGAGGGTTTATTACTACGGTTTGAAAAATAAGTAATTTGATTTGTTACTTTTATCTCATATTTGAGGATTCGGGTATATGAGAATTAACATGATGCTCTGAAAGCCAATTTGGTGAAATTTTCCATAAACTCTTTGTGTTTCGAGGTTTGTCCCATTAAACTAAGGTAAAAGGGCGCTTATCCTTTTAATATCCCTTTACACTCCTTGTCAGTGATCTGTCTTTAAACAAAATTGCTATGTCATGTCACACATTTTTCCAAGTTTGCAGGAAAACGGATGACTTGCGTGATGTGGGTAGTCGGCAAATATGAAGAACGAGATTTTAGTAGAGACGTTCAGGTTAACCCGAATTGATAAAGATCAGCGACAGAAAATACTTGATCGCTTTTTTACAATTCATCAAAAAATATTCTCTGGAGCAAACTATAATAAGCTCAGAAAAGAAATTCTGGAAACAAGAGCTGAAGATATAACATTAACCCTTTTTAAAAAAGATAATTACGATGATGTGGGATTTTGTATCTTGTATCGTTATACGATAATTTACGAAGGCAGATCTTTGACAGTTTTTCGTTCAGACGCTGGCTTGTTGCCGAAATATCGTCATAATTTATCGACACTAAGCATTGGGCTTTCGTATATTTTAAAATATAAGTTATGTCATCCATTTAAAGAAATGATTTATTTTGAATGTTACGTTCACCCATCAAGTTATCATTTGCTTCATAAGTATTATTCACTTGTTTATCCGTCTCCCATATTGGAAATGCCGGAAAAATATAAAAACGTCATTTCTCATTTACGGCAGTATTTTAGCTTAAAACCTGCGTTAAGCGGTTCTGAGTTCTGTGCTTTTTCAGATTGGGTTACAATCGAACACGATCAATAATTATCGGATCAACGGAGGCATGAATATAAAGACGTCGCTTTTTTTTATAATAAAAACCCAAGATTTTCAGACGGAGATGGTCTGTTAGTACTTATTCCAGTTAAAGTTTTTGCGATTCTAAAATCGTTTTTAACCTTAAGTCGGTATAAAATGAAAAAGCGTTATTAGTTACCTTTCGTGGTTTAGGGATAATAGGTAGGGGAGTAATAATATGAAAAACATGACTAAGGTGCTTTTAGTATTGTTATGCATTGACGCAATATTTATTGTATTACATATATTATATTCGTTTCAGTATCTTGAAAACAAGAATTTTAAAACGTCTTATGATGGCGGTTATGGCGAGACATTCCAGTACATCAAATATCTCACTTCCAGTATTATCTTATTATTACTGGCGAGAACGCATCAATCTATGTTACTAGTTATGTGGGCAATACTTGCCGTGTTTCTATTTTTAGATGATTGGATGCTTTTGCATGAAAAAGCGGGTGGCAAATTGTTAGGCGGTTTGCTTAAGCCTTATATTGATGGTGCATACCATCAGGGGCAAGCGGTTTATGGTGTGTTGGTTGCCACATTTGTTTGTTTTGTCGGTTGGCAGTTTTGGAAAAAGTCATCTACGAAAGTGAAAGAAATTAGTTTCTACCTAATAGTATCTCTGGGTTTGCTGTGGTTTTCTGCCGTGGTAATAGATTATATTCATGCTATCTGGGTAGGGCGTGAACATAATTTAGTTGCTGTATTAATGGAGGAAGGCGGTGAACATTTAGGAATGAGTTTGTTTTTGTGGTTTTGTATCCGAGAATTATTTTCCCAACCGTGGCAACAAACCAGGGTTGAAAACTAACAACCCTGGTAATGAATGTTAATTTCTTCGTGTTGCAATAATTTCCAAATATTCCCCGCCGGTAATAGTTGTAATTTCATCAGGCGATATTTGGCAATTGTTTTTGTATATGTCGAATAGTCGTTGTCGGAGGTTTTCTGTCTCCTCCCAATCTTCTTCTAATTGATCAAATGCTCGTTTAATCGGGCCAAAATGTGTTTTAAATAAATCAACGATACCGTCTATGCTGAACGGATAATGCCACTGAGGATAAATTTTTCGAGTCAGTTCAATATCAGAAAAAAACGGCGACAAACGTTCTATCACCGTAGTTTCATCTCCCCACAAAATTGGCGAGATGAAACCGGGTGGTGGCGGAATAATCCCAGCAACGCATTTAAACATTTGAGCAGGCATGCTATCAGCTGTCCAGTTAGCCATACACAGTTTGCCGCCTGGTCGTAAGACACGAGCCATTTCAGAAACCACCTTAGAGGGTTGTGGGGCAAACATGGCGCCTATCATTGAGATAACCGTATCAAAGTCAGCGTCTTCATACGGCAGTGCTTCTGCATCAGCAACTTCAAATATTACGCTTAACTTTTCTTCTTCTGCGCGAGCATTTGCATGATCAATTAGGTTTTCGGCAATATCAATCCCAACCACATTATGCCCTTGTTGTGCTGCAGGAATGGCAGATTGCCCAGATCCGCATCCGACATCTAAGAGTCGTTGGCATTTTGGCAGCCCCCAATTTTCCAATATTTCAATCGCTCCGTTTTCCATATATTTGGCAAAACTGGCATAATTCCCGTCTTCCCAGGTGGCTTTCATCTTAGCCTTTACCTCATGCATGGGAGGTTGTGGTGGCATTGGGTCGACAGGTTTGTGTGTCAATTTGGTTTGCGCAGAGTGTGACATAATTTTTCCTTTTTGCATTTTAGGTTGATGTTGTACTGCGGATTAGAATTACAATGAATAACTTTGAATCACAGGCAATATAGGCAAATTCGTCGGAAAAATTAGTGCGGTTATTGGATGGTTTTCTGATGATTATTCTACGATCAATAAAATCAAATAGTTATAAGGTGTAAGTAAAGCTCAAACGATGGATGAAATAGCTGTCACTATGACTCAAGAGGTATTTTGGATAGCCAACTGGCAAGTGAATCCGAGTACCTGTCGTATTAAATCTGATTTTACCGAGATCAAGTTAGAGCCAAAAGTAATGGCAGTATTGCTTGTATTGGCCCGACATGCGGGACAAGTATTATCACGTGATCAAATTGAAACCATGGTTTGGCAAGACATGGTGGTGGGTTATGACTCACTCGCGAGTTCGATAAATAAGCTACGCAAAGCGTTTGGCGACAATTCAAAAAATCCAAAATTCATCGAGACAGTACCCAAACGGGGCTATCGTCTAATCGCAGAATATAAAATCGCAACACAATCACTTAATCACGATGTTGAACAACTTACGAAAAATCCCATAAAAGCAGGTCGGGATGACTCCTTCCTCGCTAATAAGTTTTCATTCATTACAATTGTTATAATTTGTGTCTTTGTTTTTGTATTGTGGTTGGTTCCTGAGCAAGTCAATGAGCCAATGAAAAGTCAAAGCGGAAAACCTATCATTGCGGTATTACCATTTCAAAATTTAAGTAACGATAAAACGCAAGACTATTTCAGCGATGGCATGACAGCGGATATTATTACCGACCTATCAAAAATTTCCAGTATTGCCGTAATCGCACAAAATTCAGTGTTTGCCTATCGAGAGCCACAGGATGTTCGTCAATTGGGTAAAGATCTGGGTGTAACTCATATCGTCGAAGGCAGTGTGCAAAAAGCGGGGATTACAATTCGTATTAGCGCAAGATTGGTAGATACACGTAGTGGATTCAACCTATGGACAGATCGTTTTGATGGGAAACTCAATCACATTTTCAAGCTACAAGATGAAGTTACTCAAAAGGTTGTTTCATCTCTAGAAATAAGCTTAACCGAAAGTGAACGACAAAAAGTCGCCCAGTTATACACAAAAAGTATTGAGGCCTATGATGAGTTTCTTAAAGGTTGGCAATCGTTTTGGTTCATGTCACAAGAAGCCAATCATCGCGCACGAGATCACTTTAATAAAGCGTTGGAACTTGATGATAATTTTGCACGTGCGTATGCAAATCTCGCGTTAACCTATGCCTATGATTATCTAAATGCCTGGCATCCTGAGCCTTCTTATTCTATGAGACAGGCTAAATATTTTTCAAAAAAAGCGGTATTGTTTGATCCCTCCATTCCACAAGTGCATTGGGTCGAGAGTCTTACATTTATGTTTGTTAACACCAAGCGATTATGTCGTACCATAACTACCAAGGGAAAATGACGGATTCACTACTTAAGAATCCTCTAATATATTCACTTTTTGAGTATTTAGGGGATGTAGAGGATGATTGTCATG
>Ga0316207_10002302_pt1 | contig 20017 bp, 20 predicted proteins | sample 6weekpyrite_MG_FD_204943 | JGI IMG/M metagenome (GOLD analysis project Ga0316207, IMG submission 204943) | Microbial mat bacterial communities from mineral coupon in-situ incubated in ocean water Damariscotta River, Maine, United States -... | ecosystem: Environmental > Aquatic > Marine >...
GCTTTTCGTATGGCTTTTCGATGGCATAACGACGCATCACTGTTTGAATCGGCTCGGCTAGCACTTCCCAGCAGTTATCCAGGTCTTCAGCCAGGCGTGTTGGATTGGCTTCCAACTTAGAGATGCCTTTCAACAATGATTGATAGGCGATGCTGCCGTGGGCCAGACCCACACCGAGGTTGCGCAGCACGGTTGAGTCGGTCAGGTCACGCTGCCAGCGCGAGATTGGCAGCTTGGCGGCCAGGTGCTGGAAGATGGCGTTGGCCATGCCCAGGTTACCTTCGGCGTTTTCGAAGTCGATTGGGTTGACCTTGTGCGGCATGGTCGATGAACCAATCTCACCGGCCACGGTTTTCTGCTTGAAATAACCGACCGAGATATAACCCCAGATATCACGACTGAAGTCGATGATGATGGTGTTGAAGCGGGCCGCTGCATCAAAGAATTCGGCAACATAATCATGTGGCTCGATCTGGGTGGTGTAGGGGTTCCAGTCAAGTCCTAAACCAGTGACGAACTTGCTGGCCATGCTCTGCCAGTCGAGTTCAGGGTAGGCTGAGAGATGGGCGTTGTAGTTGCCCACCGCGCCGTTGATCTTGCCCAGCATCGGCACCATCACCACCTGCTCACGCTGACGTTTGAGGCGGAAGGCGACATTGGCCATCTCTTTACCCAGCGTCGTTGGCGAGGCGGGTTGGCCATGGGTGCGCGACAGCATCGGCATCTCGGCGTATTTGTGGGCCAGATCAGAGATCGCCTTGATGACGTCATCCATCATCGGCAATACCGATTGAGTTCTCGCTTCACGCAGCATCAGGCCATAGGCCAGGTTGTTGATGTCTTCCGAGGTGCAGGCAAAGTGGATGAATTCGCTCACCGCTTCCAGCTCCTCATTACCGGCGATCTTTTCCTTGAGAAAGTATTCCACCGCCTTAACATCGTGATTAGTAGTCTTCTCGATGTTCTTGACCCGCTGTGCATCCTCTTCGCTGAACTTGTCGACGATGTCGTTAAGCACGCTGTTGGCATGCTCGCTTAAGCAAGGTACTTCGGCAATGCCTGCCTCGGCAGCCAGCATCTGCAACCAGCGCACTTCCACCAGCACACGGTGACGGATCAGGCCGTATTCGCTGAAGATGGCGCGCAGGTCGATGGTCTTGTTGCCGTAGCGGCCATCGATGGGGGAGATCGCAGTCAGTTCTGATAATTGCATGGTGATTCCTGTTTTTAGTCTTGTATTTAAATAGTTTCGTTGAGTAACTGTTTAGTCTGATTCAAAAGCTTCTTGCGGCTGAACAGCAGCCCCAAACGGCGGCCACCGCACTGATACCAGAGCATGGTTGAGCGAATCCCGGCCAGCAGCAGGGTGCGCACCCTGGCGGCATTGCTGGCATTGCTGAGATAGCCCTGTTCGCCCTGGACGATGATCTTGGGTCCCAGGGTGCTGATGGTGTTGGCATAGGTTTCAGCCAGACTGGCAATGACGTTTTCATGTGTCACCGAGCCGAAGTGTTGAGTCTGCGATTTGGCCAGCTCAATGCCACTGCCAATCTTTTGCATCACCTGCGGTTCACGATCCAGCTTGCGCTCCAGGTGCATTAGCGTCATGACGTATTTGGTCAGCTCCATGTCACGCTCATTGGTGGCATCACCAAATTGATCAAGGATGGTGTTGAGCCCCAGCGTCATGGCCCGCACCGAGCCATAGACCTCTTCGGTGGTGTCAGGGTTGGTAACAAACAGGGTCTTGATGCAGGCCTCGAAATCGTCATGATTGAGCGTGCCGGTGCGCGCCACGTCCTGCACCAGTTTGACGGCCTGCCAGACACCGGCAAAGGCCAGCACTTGTTCGCGATAAGTATGTTCCATTTTGTCCCCGATTATCCTGTCTTGCTTTCAAGCTGTGGCCGTTTGGCGGTGGTCTCAATCACGCCGCCACCCAGGCATTCGTCATCCTTGTAAAACACCACCGACTGGCCCGGTGTTACCGCCCGTTGTGGCTGGTCGAACTCAACCCGGCAGCGGTCACCTTCCAGCCAGGCAATGGTGCAGTCTTGATCCGGCTGGCGGTAGCGGGTCTTGGCAGCGCAGCGGAACGGTGCCCTGGGCGCGATACCGGTGGTCCAGTCCAGCTTGCTGGCCTCTAAACTATCACTATAGAGCAGGGGATGTTCGCCCTGGGCCACCAGCAATACGTTATTGACCAGATCCTTGCCCACCACAAACCACGGCTCGCCGCTGGAGTCCTTGCGACCGCCGATGCCCAGGCCTTGGCGCTGGCCGAGGGTGTAGTACATCAGGCCGTCGTGCCTGCCTATCAATTCACCTTGATTGTCATGAGTGGCAGGCGTACGCATCTCGCCTGGTTGGGCCGGCAGGTACTGGCTGAGAAACTCTTTGAACTTGCGCTCGCCGATAAAGCAGATGCCGGTGGAATCCTTTTTCTTGGCATTGACGAAGTGGTTCTCTTCGGCAATGCGGCGCACCTCCGGCTTGGGGATGTCGCCTAGCGGGAATAATGTCTTGGAAAGCTGCGCCTGACCCAGGGTGTAGAGGAAATAGGTCTGATCTTTGTTCTGATCCCTGGCCTTCAGCAGTCGATAATAACCATCGCGGAATGCCACCTTGGCATAGTGGCCAGTAGCAATCTTGTCAGCGCCATGTTCAATGGCATAGTCGAGAAAGGCCTTGAACTTGATCTCTTTATTACAAAGGATGTCCGGGTTGGGGGTGCGGCCGGCCTTGTATTCTTCCAGAAAATAGGCGAATACCCGGTCCCAGTATTCGGCAGCGAAGTTAACGCCATCCATCTCGATACCAATCTGCTCGCAGACGTCCATCACATCCTGAGAATCCTGCACCGCCGGGCACTCGCCATCGGGGTAGTCTTCCCAGTTTTTCATAAACAGACCGCTGACCTCATAGCCCTGCTGCTGCAACAGCAGCGCCGTGACCGACGAATCGACACCGCCAGACATGCCGACAATGATGCGTTTTTCTGGATTTTGCGCGGGGTCTTGATCCATCTTTTCTGAACTTGCGCCTGAGTCTGGGCTAAAAGAGGCCGTATTTTAATATAAAACCGGGGTTTGCGCAGGCTTGGGCGGGAACGGCTGTGCGGACGTTCTCAAAACATATTTGCTATCTTTAAAAATGCTGTATATAAAAACAGTATGAGTATCGATGCAGACATCTGGCCACGCGCCATCATCCTGGTGGATATGGACGCCTTTTTTGCCTCAATAGAACAGCTTGATCACCCCGAGTTGCGCGGTTGCCCGGTGGCGATCACCAATGGCCGTCAGGGCACCTGCATCATCACCAGCTCGTATGAGGCCCGCGCCTGGGGTGTTAAAACGGGCATGCGCCTGCCCCAGGCGCGCGAGTTGTGCCCTGATTTAATCCAGGTGCCGTCCCGGCCTGAGCGTTATGTTCGGGTTTCCACCGCCATCATGCACGCCCTGAGTAGCGTTACACCTGACGTGGAAGTGTTTTCCGTCGATGAAGCATTTCTCGATATCAGTCGTTGCCAGCAATTGTGGGGTTCGCCGGCGCAGATTGCCCAGCTGGTCAAACAAACGGTTTTTGACGTAGCCAGGGTGAACTGTTCCGTCGGGGTCAGCGGCGACAAAACCACGGCCAAGTATGCCGCCAAACTAAACAAGCCCGACGGCCTGACCATCATTCCGCCATGGCAGGCGCGGCAGGCGCTGTGGGATGTGTCGGTGACTGAACTCTGCGGTATCGGCAAAGGTGTTGGTCAGTTTTTGGCCGACCGTGGCGTGTATGTCTGTGGTGATATGGAAAAACTACCGGTCAGCGAGCTGGGTCGGCGCTTTGGCAACGTGGGCAGACGAATCTGGTACATGTGCCAGGGCAGAGATCCAAGCCAGGTTGAGGTGAATGTTGCCGCGCCCAAATCCGTGGGGCATGGCAAGGTGGTTCCACCCGCCACCACCGATCGGGAAGTGCTGCTGACCTATCTGCTGCACATGAGCGAAAAGGTCGCCAGCCGGATGCGCCGTCACCAGTTACAGGCCAGTCAGTTTTTCATCGGCCTGAAAGCCGATGCCGGTTGGTTGGGCGGCAGGCAATCGCTGATATCGCCGACTCAGGATAGTCAGCTCATCATGGGCCTGTGTCGCCAGGTCATGACCCATGGCTGGCGGGGCGAGGGGATTCATCAGGTGCAGGTGACCGCCCTCAACCCAACCGATCTCAAGGGACAGTTGGAACTGTTTGGCGACGCCGACCACAGCCGCGACGCCATCAATCAGATAATGGATCAGGTCAATGCCCGCTTTGGTGAATTTAGCCTGATGCCAGGACGTCTGCTCAAACGCTCGGCAATGCCGAACGTCATCGCCCCGGCCTGGAAGCCCACGGGGCATAGAAAGACAATATGAAGCAAATGGCAGCACAAGAGTTGGGGTTCTGCCTTGTTAGATGCTCTTACTTTTACTATATTAATAATGCGCATGACGTATGCGTATATATTATGCGGGACAAATCTCATGCCACCACTATATGATGAAAAGGCTTCCAAAAAAGCTACAAACTTAAGCATAAACAGTGACTTACTTTCAAAAGCAAGAAGGCTTAAAATCAACCTTTCAGCAACATTGGAACACGCACTTGAAGGTGAACTGAGAAAAGTCGAACGGGATAACTGGCTGAAAAATAACAAAAAGGCCATTAATAAATTGAATGAACTAGCGAATAACAATGGTTTGTTCTCCGATGCCTATCGAGACTTTTAATGGCCCAGTTTGCACTCTATAAAAATGAAGATAATGCATCAAAGGACGCTTACCCTTACTTCATTGATGTTCAAAATACACTGCTTAGCGATTTGAACTCTCGCCTGGTTATCCCTTTATCTCCGCATGCTGCTTTGAACAATACTGATGCTAAAAGGTTGTGCCCGGTAATTCATCTTGATACAGGTGATTTTGTATTACTTACTCACCAAATGACTTCAGTTCCAGGCTCAATTCTAAAAACAGAAGTAACCTCTTTAGAAAGCTTTCGTGACGAAATTCTTAGTGCTATCGACATGCTCATTACGGGCATCTAACAACTATTCAACTGCGTAATAGTCGATCAAAACGGATGACTATTATTATTTTGTGGATATGGCCATAATGCCGCTTCATTAAGTTGTTTCAAAGACGGGGGTCATTTGGACAAGTTCGACCGTATCTATGGTCTGCACAATCTGCTAAACAGTGCGCGCCTGCCTGTTCCAAGGCAAAAAATTCTGCAACAACTTGAGTGCTCACGCTCAACCTTCATGCGTCTTGTCGAGATAATGCGTGACTACCTTGGCGCGCCGATTAGCTATGACCAGAACGCCAATGGCTGGCACTACGATAGTCATGGTGAACATCCCTATGAACTGCCGGGCCTGTGGTTTAGCGCCCAGGAACTGCATGCCCTTTCGGCAATCAACAAACTGATCCACGGCCTGCAACCCGGCCTGCTGGACGAGCAACTGCAACCGGTACAAAAACGTATCGATCAACTGTTACAGACCAAACAGCTAGGCAGCGGCGAACTGCCCAATCGCGTGCGTATCCTGGCCATGGGGTTTAGAACCGAAGCCGGTGCATTCCAGAAAGTGGCCGAAGGCGTGTTGCAGCGCAAACAGCTACAGCTGCACTACCATGCCCGCGGCAGTGATGAATCCAGCCAGCGAACCGTCTCACCGCAACGACTGGTGCATTACCGTGACAACTGGTATCTCGACGCCTGGTGTCACAAACGTGAAGGCCTGCGCAGTTTTTCAATCGACCGCATCAAAACAATCAAAACACTATCTGAAGTGAGTTTGGATATCGACGAACAGGATATGCAATCACACTTCGCCGACGCCTATGGCATCTTCTCCGGCAAGGCCGACAAAACAGCCGTGCTCCACTTCAATCCCATCGCCGCCCGCTGGGTCAGCGAAGAAAGCTGGCACCCAAGACAACAAGGCCAATTTCTCGACAACGGCCATTACCAACTCAAACTGCCCTACGGCAACCCCAAAGAACTGATCATGGACATCCTCAAATACGGGGCGGATGTAGAAATAAAAGAACCGGCGAGTCTCAGACAGGCCGTGCAAGAGCAACTGAAAAAAGCACTGCAGCAATATCATGAAAAATAAGCCTAAGCCTGTGTCGGGTTCTGACACAGCCCCTGTGATACAACAAAGGCATAGGCTTCGGTCATTTCAAAGGGGACGTAATGTGCAACAACAAACCGTATACCAGTGCGATGAAGACGGCATGCTGATATCAATCACCGGAGCGCCGGAACATATTCGTCAATATTTAGAAGAACAAGATGCCGTAGCGCAAGAGCTAAATCAAATCGCAACGGAAGTTGGCAAATGGCGAAAGACGATGTGGTTTATTGGAGTTGGCTGGTGGTTGGGTGGATGACAGAGGCGAAAAAAGAACAGTGCTTATTACACACCATTATTACGTATTCAAATCATTGTATCGAGGTTGCATCGGTTAGTAGATCATTTATGGAAAATAAAGCGTATTTCAAATATTGGGGCAAGGCCCGCAAAGAGGGTGATGAGGGGGCGCCTTATCACCTGTTGCCTTATCACTGCTTGGATGTAGCGGCGGTGGCTGATGAATGGTGGAATTCCAGTCAGGCGCTTCAACGGCTGTTTGTGGAATCTTCAGGGTTAAATGATGTGCAGGTTAAAGCCTGGTTGCTGTTTTTCATTGCACTGCATGACTATGGCAAGCTGGATATGCGCTTTCAACTTAAGGCATCCAAGGTGGTTGAGGCAGTGTACCCTGATTTTGATCCTGAGTTAGTTGCTATAGGCGGATTGGAAAAACAAAAGTACTTCCACGGCCCATTTGGATTTTCTCTATTCTATTTTGATTTTCAGCCAGTGTTTGGCTGGAGTCCAGATGATGAGCGTTGGTTATTGTGGGAGCAATGGCTAGCAGCAGTAGCGGGACATCATGGTGTTATTCCTCAGCATCCAACATCAGCAATGCTCTTAAATGATGGTTTGGCTGATTCTTCCATCATTGAGCATGATCAGATTTCACGAAAAGCCTGGGTTACCGAGCTTGCATCACTCTTCCTTAACCCCGCCGGGCTTTCGCTTCAAGATCAACCACCAGTGTTTAACCCCCTTGTTGCTGGTTTTTGTTCTGTGGCGGATTGGCTGGGTTCTAATAGCGATGATGGTGGGTTCGAGTTTCAGGCTTACGAGCAAGACCTGAAAGCCTACTATGAACAGCGTTTGCTCATAGCGGCAAAACTGTTGGTGGAAAGTGGGTTGGTTGCTGCTAAAAAAGCTTACGATGGCGTAGCATCCTTACTTCCTAAAGATCTTGACGTAGTACCCCGGCAATTACAATTGCTGGTGGATCAACTGCCCTGTGAACAAGGATTAACCTTGATTGAAGCGCCTACCGGTTCCGGAAAAACAGAAACCGCCTTGGCTTATGCGTGGCGGTTACTGGACGCGGGATTGGCGGACAGCATTATCTTTGCGCTTCCCACCCAGGCCACAGCCAACGCCATGTTAAAGCGGTTGGAAGATGTTGCACCATTGCTCTTTCAGCATCACGCTAATCTGGTATTGGCTCACGGCAAATCACGTTTCAATGACGATTTCTGGAAAATCAAGGAGCACTATCAGGCGAATACACCGCAGGGAGAGGAAGAGGCCAAGGTTCAGTGTGCACAATGGCTCTCATCCAGTCGTAAGCGGGTTTTTCTTGGTCAGATCGGTGTGTGCACCATCGATCAGGTGTTGATCTCCGTGCTACCTGTACGCCATAAATTTGTGCGTGGTTTTGGTGTGGGGAAAAGCATTCTGATTGTTGATGAAGTGCACGCCTACGACAGTTATATGTACGGTTTGTTGGGCGAGGTTCTGCGTCAGCAACAACTCATGGGCGGCAGCGCGCTTTTGCTCTCTGCGACCTTGCCTTATCACCAACGTGCCTCATTAGCTAAGACTTGGGGCGGTGATCTTCCAGAGATAGAAAGTGAGTCCTATCCACTGGTGACCCATATAAACCATCAGAGTGAAGTAACACCCTTTGTTTTGCATAATGAGGATCTACCTGAGGTGCGTACCGTTGCGGTAGAGGTGTTAGCTAAATCAGCACTATTGGCAGATGACGATCTTGTTGAGCAAATGTTACAGGCTGCCGAGCAGGGTGCGCAGGTAGTGTTTATCTGCAATCTGGTGGATGTTGCCCAAGCAACAGCGAAAAGGCTTCGGCAACAGAATCGCGTGGACATTGACCTGTTCCATGCCCGCTATCGTTTTTGTGATCGCCAAACCATTGAGCGCAAAGTGCTGGAAAAATATGGCAAGGATGGGGCGCGTAAAGAGGGAAGTATTTTAGTGGCCACGCAAGTGGTGGAGCAGAGTCTTGATCTCGATTTCGATTGGATGATTACACAGCTCTGCCCGGTGGATCTGTTGTTCCAACGGTTGGGGCGGTTGCATCGTCATAACCGCCCGCGCCCGGCAGGGTTTGAAGAGCCCCGGTGCTCCGTGCTCATACCTGATGATGACGATTACGGCTACCACGGTTTGATCTATGGCAATACCCGAGTGTTGTGGCGCACCGCGCAAAAGTTAATAAGAGCTGAAGGCAAGATTGTTTTTCCGGATGCCTATAGAGAGTGGATAGAAAAGGTTTATCAGGAAGATGAGTGGGGTGATGAGCCTGAAGCTGTTCTAAAAAGCTTTGCTGAGTTTCAAAAGGATGCGGAAGGTGCTTTTCATGCAGCACGGATGATGATGCGCGGCGATATCAGCGAAATCGAGGATAGTGATAGTAAGGTTTCGACACTGACTCGCGATGGAGAAATGAGTCTCAATGTCTTACCGGTGATCGAAACCAGTAAAGGCTACATTTTGCTGGAAGGCGATACGCCTTTGAACGATCTTGAAGACTGGTGGAAGGATGAAGCCCTGAACCTCAATATGGTTGCTGTTCCATTGAAGAGCTGGCGTAAATTTTTTGATGTAGGTGATGGTCTAGCACTACTGTCCTTGGTTAAGAATGGAGAGGCTTGGCAAGGCGAGTTTAAGGGAATAACCATTCGCTATAGCAAGGTGTATGGATTGGAAAAGGAGGTTCCACATGTCGCAGATTGATGCAGGTAAGCAGCTATTTGGTGAAGTTCGTCAGTTAATTGAAATATCCAAAAAACGTGTAGCCACAGCGGTTAATTCTGAGTTGACCTTGCTCTACTGGCGAGTGGGAAAGCGCATTGCAGATGAGGTCCTGAAAGGCGACCGGGCAGAATATGGTCAGCAGGTTATTGCCAAACTGGCTGACGATCTTACCAATCAGTTTGGGCGTGGTTGGTCCAAGCGCAATCTCTCTCAAATGGTTAAGTTTTCTGAGATTTTCTCTGATTTTCAAATTGTGCAGACACTGTCTGCACAATTGAGCTGGAGCCACTTTGTTTGCCTGATCGCCATAGAGAGTTCACTTAAACGCGAGTTTTATCTTGCCATGGCAGTTGAGGAGCGCTGGTCTGTTAGAACCTTATCTGAGCGTATCGATTCTCAACTCTTTGAGCGCAGCGCCATATCTAAAAAGCCAGAGATGACCATTGCCCATGAAGTGGCTCAGTTGAGACAAACAGGCCAGTTGGGCGAGAGCTTGCTCCTCAAAGATCCCTATGTGTTGGACTTTCTTGAACTGAATGACAGCTATCTGGAGAAAGACCTGGAGGACGCAATATTGCGGGAGTTGCAGCAGTTTATGTTGGAACTGGGCAAAGGCTTCACCTTTATCGCCCGCCAATACCGCCTGCAAATCGATGATGAAGATTACTACATCGACTTACTGCTCTATAACCGCAAACTCAAGCGCTTGGTTGCCATTGAGCTGAAAACCGGAAAATTTAAAGCCGAGCACAAGGGCCAAATGGAGCTTTATCTACGTTGGCTCGCCAAAAATGAACAGGAAGAGGGCGAAGACTCACCCCTGGGAATTATCCTTTGTGCAGACAAAAAGAAGGAACAGATCGAACTGCTGGAGTTGGATAAAAGCGGCATCCATGTTGCGGAGTACCTAACCGTGTTGCCGCCCCGTGAAGTGTTGCAGGCCAAACTACATCAGTCCATACAGCAGGCAAGGCTCCGTTTGGAGCAGGATGAGGGGAGGAGTGGTGAGAAGGAATGAGGGGGTAGCATGGACCTCCCCCTCATATAGCCCCACGAGTGTGGGGAACATGTTGATTTAACAGGCAATACCTAAGCAATAGCCGGTTCATCCCCAATTTTTGAGGAACGAAGTTATTTTAATACCTAAACTATAGCCTTGCAAATTATTTATTCTGGCCGTATTCTTTCTGAAAAGTTGCTATCGGAGCTTAGGGAATGAATGCGTTATTTAAAGAACTGATTGTCGCACTAAATAAAATAACTCCATATGGGGTTATTGCTCTGGCGCTAATTGTTGCACTGGTGGCGGTAATTAAAATGTAGATACAGGGAGAAAAGATATGAATCTGCTGGTTGACGATTGGATACCCGTGCAACACCAGGGCATCTTTAAACACATCAGCCTGAAAACAGTGCTCACCCAGGACGAACCTTGGCAGATCAGTCTGCCCAGGGATGATATGGAGATAGCCTGTTTGCAATTGTTGGTCAGCCTTACCCAAGTGTTGTTTATTCCCAAAGATGGTTGCGAACTTAAGGTGCGTATCAAACAGCCCATTACTGAAACCGAATATGTCGATGCCGTTGAAGGGCGGGTTGAGTGGTTTGAGATGGACCATTCTGAGCATCCGTTTATGCAGGTGCGGGGTGTGAAAGCCACGGAGCTGACAGATATGGCCAAGCTGTTTGCTGGCCTGACAGGTTCTACCAGCAGTACCTTCATCAACGAACCCAACCTTGCCAGCAAACTCTGTTCAAGTTGCACTGTACTCGGGCTGTTCAATCAGGCCATGAATTGCCCCGGATTCGGTGGTGGCTTTAAGGCGAGCTTGCGTGGTAGTGCGCCAATTAGCACCTTAATTCTGGGTGATGACTTGCGGCAAACCCTCTGGCAAAACGTACTCTGTAAATCAACGTTAGATGACGTTATGCCGTGGTATGAAGCAACCAAGAATGAAAAACCCAACTGGGTTGAGGTGGTCAAGCCGGGGCAGAAGATATCAGCCCACGAGACCGGCTTGCTGCGTGGGTTGTTCTGGCAGCCTGCCCATATTGAGTTGGTGCGAGAAGAAGGTAGTGGTGTTTGTGATTGCTGCGGTAATGAGAATCAGCGTTATATCGGCTTTAACAAAGAGAAATTTGTCTATGAGTTTAGTGGCGTATGGCCTCATCCGCATGGGCCAAGGGTTTATAAACTAGCCAAGGGTGAACGTGAAGAAAAGTTTTTATCCTTCACCACCAATGCACCCTCATGGACATTGCTTAATCAGTTTCTAATCAAGGAAGACTTGGAGAGGGAAGGGCGTACTCCAGCTCCTGTGGTTACTCAGGCGCGTAATATTTCACTTAACAATGGCATGTTGCATCTCATGGTTGGTGGCTATCGTAACAATCAGGCATCGATTCTTGAGAGGCGGCACGAACTATTCAGTATCGCCAAAGATTGGCAAAACAACGATGAGTTGATTTCCCGTATTGTTGATACTGGTCTTGCCTATAAAACTGAACTGCGTAAAAAACTCTACGGATTTTTCAAAGCAACAGGTGCGGCAGTACAGGACCCGGCAGAGAACCGCTTTTACAAGCAGACGGAACCCTTGGTTCATGACATGTTGCGCAACATGAACTTCAAAGAGAAAAAAGCTGCGTTTGATGACTACCACCAGCAACTACACGAAACCACCCGTGACATCTTTAACCAAGTCACCGAACCCTATCAAAATGAACCCAAGATGATTCAAGCCTTGGCGATTGCACGCCGTGGCCTGAATAAGTCTTTGGCCGCACTTAACTGAGGAGAAGCAAATGGAGGCAGTAAAGGAGAACAAACCCCAGTTTGTGGAGCTGTATCAACGCTACAGCCAACTGGAAAAACAGATTAGTGGCCTGAAGGCAGAGTTGAAACGTGCCACGTCACCAGATGATCTGGTGGAGATTCCTGCATTTTATCGATTGATGGTGGGCACTGGTGCTCATAAAGGTTGGCAACGGGTGGCATTTTTTCTGCCCTATGTGAAACATCAGCAGGGTGCGGACTCACTGGGTAAACAGCTGGCTAACGCTGGGGTAAGTGAAATGCGGTTGTTTCAGGTTGTCCGATCCGAGTCACCCAACGACATTATTCAATTACGTCGCCTGGTGCAGCAAATCAAACCAACGGTGGACTGGAAACAGTTGGGAAGCATGTTGTACTACTGGGATTACAACGATCGTAATAAACGTAATTTGCTGGAAGATTATTTTTTAAATGTAGGCAGTAATAAATCGAATAAGGGGAAAAAATAATGAATGATAAAAACTTTGTAAATGTACATGTGCTGATTTCACACAGCCCATCCTGTTTGAACCGTGACGACATGAATATGCAGAAATCTGCCATCTTTGGTGGTAAGCGCAGAGTGCGCATCTCTAGTCAAAGTTTGAAACGAGCGATGCGTATGAGTGGTTACTATGCCGAATATTTAGGAAAACCCAGCGTGCGATCACTGAAACTTGGTGATGTTCTTGATTTCATGAAAAAGGAACTGGAGGATCGTTTTTCTGAAGATACAGTTACAAAGGCAGTGGAATGGATATCTGGTAAAAGCGATATCAGTGAAGATGTAATAAATGATTCGGTTGCCCCGTGGGTAGTGGAAGAAGTGGCTTTTATTTGTCAGGAAATTGAAAACTCCGGTGTAGATGCGTTGGATAAAAAGCAGCAGGATAAGATTAAAAAGAAAATAGAAAAGGATTCAGAAGGGCTTCGAAGAGCGATTGGACAAGCTGTTGATGTGGCATTGTCAGGGCGTATGGCCACTTCTGGGTTGATGAGTGAGGTGGGGAAAGTGGATGGGGCAATGTCGATTGCTCATACTATTACAACCCATTCTGTAGACGCCGATATTGATTGGTTTACTGCGGTTGATGATTTTCAGGAATTAGGATCTGCACATTTGGGCACCCAAGAATTTAGCTCAGGCGTTTTCTATCGTTATGCGAGCATCAATCTTGCCGACCTCCAGAGAAACCTGGGGGGCGCCAGTCGCGAACGCGCACTGGAGATTGCCTCTCATCTGGTGCATATGCTCTCTACCGTTGTCCCCAGTGCCAAACAGCAAAGTACCGCAGCGCATAATCTGGCAGACCTTACTATGGCAACTTTTAGTGATATGCCAATTTCACTGGCAAATGCCTTTGAAACACCTGTGCAGGCTAAAAATAGCAGTGGTTTTCTTAAACCCTCTATCGATGGGCTGATTGATTATTGGCAAAAGGTGCATAAGGGTTATGGTCTGGACGAGAGAGCATCGGTGTTTATGTTGCAGGACTCGAATGGTGCAGAGGGGCTTTCACTAAGTGCAAACCTTCCGACACTTGAAGCGTGGGTGAGAAACGACGGTAAGGAGTAATCCCCATGACCGAGTATTTAATTTTGAAACTAGAAGGCCCGATGCAGGCATGGGGCGGTCATACCTTCGAAGATCGCCGCCCCAGTGAATTATTCCCAACGCGAAGCGGCCTGCTGGGCTTGCTGGCTGCCTGTCTGGGTTACAAAAGAACCGATGTAGGAAAACAGCAGGCCTTGGCTGCCAGTCTTTTGTTTGCGGTGCGGATTGATTTTGATCCGAACAATCCTGGCAAGCCCATCAAGATGGTTGATTACCACACGGTAAAAAATGCCCGAAAGGAGTATCAGGGGCTTAAGTCCAATGAAACCATCCAAACTTGGCGTGAATATTTGCAGGATGCAAAATACTCTGTGGCCATCTGGCTGACGGATCATGCCTCAATTAATCTGGATGATTTGGTGACGGCGATCAACAGGCCGGTGTTCACTCCATTTTTGGGGCGGCGCTCATGCCCGATTGTGCGTCCGCTATATGAGGCTCGAATCACTGCTAGCGATGAACTGGCGGCATTGTCACAGGTGACGCCAGGGGCTGGCACTATCTATAGCGAGACCATTATTGCGGATAAACCAAAGTTGCAGTTGCGGGATGTCCCCATACACGGGCGTAAACGTCAGTTTGTCACCCGGACAATCACCATTCATGCAAAGGAGGGTAGTGATCATGTTTCTTAGTCGTGTGTATGTCACTTGGCCCCGATCAAAAAATGCCTATGCCCTGCATCAGGCGTTATGGGAGCTGTTTCCCAATCGGCCCGATGATGAGCGTGATTTCCTGTTTCGTGTAGAGCGGGAGAAAACCGGACAAGGGGCTATGCTGCTGATGCAATCCAAACAGTCACCGGTTGATGCAGCTGAGTCTGTAGAGGTACAGGCAACAAAAGGCTATGCATTGAATATGGCTGAAGGACAGCGAATCCGTTTTCTGCTTAAAGCCAACCCCATCAAAACCATCAAGGATGAAAAGGGTCGCAAAAACGCCAAAGGTGAAGTGAAGTCGTGCCGGGTGCCGTTGATCAAAGAGGAAGAGCAGTTGCAATGGCTGGCACGCAAGCTTGAAGGTGTTGCCGTGCTTGAAGAGGCGAACGTTTCCAATTGTCTGCCTATGTATTTCAAAAAAAGTAATCGAGCAGGGAAGGTGGTGCCAGTGGTTTTTGAGGGAATAGCCAGTGTGATTGATATCAAGGCATTCCAGTCGATGCTTGAGTTTGGGGTTGGACCAGCTAAGGCGTTGGGGTGTGGGATGGTGTCAGTTGCTACAGCATAAAGATACCAATGCCTTCGGCTGTGGCCTGATGCTAGTACGACGCTTATAAAACAAAGGACATAAGATCGCTATTGAAAACCGAAGCAAACAAAGCTACATTCGTAGCAATAAAAGCTACATAAAGGATTTGTATGTCTGTGCTGGCATCGTTGTTATTTAAAGATTACCGCCGTCGGGTGTTGGGCTTGCTGTTGCTTCATCCTGAGCAGGCCTACCATGTGCGTGAGGTGGCGCGGTTGACGGGAACAGTGGCGGGTACGCTGCACAAGGAGTTGGCCAGGCTGTTCGAAGCCGGGGTGTTGCTTAAAGAGGTCCGGGGTAATCAGGTGTTGTATAGCGCAAACAGGGACTGCCCAATTTTTCCTGAGCTGGCGAGTATTCTGCGCAAGACCTCCGGCATGGTGGAGGTGCTTGCCGATGCACTGGCACCTTTGCATGAACACATCGACATTGCCTTTGTCTTTGGCTCCATGGCCAGCGGTAAGGAAAACAGCGGCAGCGATGTTGATCTGCTGCTTGTGGGGGACGTGAGTTACAGCGAGGTGGTAAGAGCGCTCTATCCGGCACAGGAAACACTGGGGCGCGAGATCAACCCAAAGTTGTTCAACGACAAGGAGTGGCAGCAGATGTTGCAGAATAAGGATGCCTTCGTGAAAGAGTTGCTGGCCAAGCCAAAGCTGTTTGTGGTGGGGACGAGCGATGAGCTTGGATAACCTTATTGGTATTTCGCTGGAAAAGGTTGAGCCAGATGGCCAGGCCATCAGGCGTTTGTTGCAGGCGGCTGAGCGTAATATTGCCGATGCACATGTAGAGGCCGTCAGTCATGAAAACCGCTTTGATGCTGCCTATAAAGCGATTATGCAATTGGCGAATCTGTCATTACAGGCAAGTGGTTATCGCACACTAACAAGTAAGCCTGGTCATCATCAAACCATGTTGCAGGCCTTGGTGAAAACGATAGATCTTGATCGTGAAACCATGGTGGTGCTTGATGCGCTGCGTAAACAGCGCAATGTTGCGGACTATTCTGGTGATATCGTTACTGAGGCAACGATGAATGAGTGCATTGCCCAGGCCGAACAGCTGCTAGCAGTTGTGAAAGATTGGTTGAATGAAAATCATACTGGGCTGTTTACGGATGATTAAGTCGGGCGTTGTATAACTAAGGATTGCCAATGTTGCCACCCCTCAAACCCATCCCCATGAAAGATCGTGTCTCGATGATTTTTCTCGATCGCGGCCAACTCGATATGCTTGACGGTGCCTTTGTGCTGGTAGACAAAAACGGCGTTCGCACCCATATCCCCGTTGGCTCCGTTGCCTGCATCATGTTGGAGCCGGGCACCCGGGTATCTCATGCAGCCATCAAACTGGCGGCAACGGTAGGCACATTGCTGGTCTGGGTCGGCGAGGCGGGGGTCAGGCTCTATGCCTCTGGCCAGCCCGGTGGCGCGCGCTCTGACCGTTTGCTTTATCAAGCCAGGTTGGCACTGGATGATGATCTGCGACTTATGGTCGTGCGAAAAATGTTTGAACTGCGTTTTGGTGAAGAGGCGCCGTCGCGCCGTAGTGTCGATCAACTGCGCGGCATCGAAGGTGCGCGTGTGCGCAAGACCTATGAATTGCTGGCCAAACGTCATGGTATTGAATGGCATGGTCGTCGCTATGATCCCAAGGACTGGCAGAAAGGGGATGTCGCTAATCAATGTATTAGTGCAGCCACCTCTTGTTTGTATGGCATTACCGAGGCGGCGATTTTAGCGGCGGGTTACGCTCCGGCAGTCGGGTTTTTACATACGGGAAAACCGCTTTCGTTTGTTTACGATATTGCCGACATCATAAAATTTGAAACAGTTGTTCCTATTGCGTTTAAGGTTGCCGCTAAAAAACCGTATCAACCTGATCGCGATGTCAGGCTGGCCTGCCGAGACTTGTTCCGTAGCGACAAGGTATTAAAGCGACTTATCCCCTTGATTGAAGAAGTGCTCGCCGCCGGCGAGATTGAGCCACCCAAACCACCTGACGACGCCGTGCCACCCGCCATCCCCGAACCGGAATCCATTGGTGATGCCGGACATCGGAGCGGTTAACCATGAGTATGGTGATGGTGGTAACAGAAAACGTACCGCCACGATTGCGCGGGCGACTCGCAATCTGGCTGTTGGAAGTGAGGGCTGGGGTTTATGTTGGCAGCGTCTCACGGCGAGTAAGAGAAATGATCTGGCAACAGGTAAGTGAACTGGCCGAGGAAGGCAATGTAGTGATGGCCTGGTCGACGAACACAGAGTCAGGGTTTGATTTTCAAACCTACGGTGATAACCGGCGTATACCGGTCGAATATGATGGCCTGCGCCTGGTATCTTTTTTACCCGTTGAGGACAAAGAAGTTCTTTAATAATTAGAGAATGCCATCAAGCTTTTGGCGGTGAAAAGCTTGGTGGAAATTTGCGTGCCTGATTTTGTTAATAGGATCAGTCATGTAGACTTAGTGTGTTCCCCACATGCGTGGGGATGAACCGGCGGCGCAACGACCGAGACAAACAAAAACTCAGTGTTCCCCACATGCGTGGGGATGAACCGTTAGGCGTTGACAGTCAGGCACTACAGGCAGCGTGTTCCCCACATGCGTGGGGATGAACCGTGGAGCAGGCGCTCAACCCAAAACGCCAGGACGTGTTCCCCACATGCGTGGGGATGAACCGAAACGATAGAATATTGCGTAAGCTTAGGATGGGTGTTCCCCACATGCGTGGGGATGAACCGTATTCGTGGATGGCGTAGCAGATAACCCCGTTGTGTTCCCCACATGCGTGGGGATGAACCGATCAGCGCTTAAAAGTACGAGAGCTTGAGCTTGTGTTCCCCACATGCGTGGGGATGAACCGATAACAGGCGTTAATCGTTTGAATCTGTCAACGTGTTCCCCACATGCGTGGGGATGAACCGGCATTCAATACTACTGACGACTGCATGTCATTGTGTTCCCCACATGCGTGGGGATGAACCGTACCTGCCACCAGGCCCGGCAACAGACAGAGAGTGTTCCCCACATGCGTGGGGATGAACCGGGGCAGATTGCCGAGCATGAGCGCAAGATTCAGTGTTCCCCACATGCGTGGGGATGAACCGGGGCGGGCGTGTCTGATCTTCTTGGTGCTACTGTGTTCCCCACATGCGTGGGGATGAACCGGTCGTGGTGTTGAATTTCAGCAGCTACAAGCCGTGTTCCCCACATGCGTGGGGATGAACCGGGGAACCTATGAACACTGAAACCGAACAGAAAGTGTTCCCCACATGCGTGGGGATGAACCGAGAGATGGAGATTGATACTAGCCGTGGAAAAGGTGTTCCCCACATGCGTGGGGATGAACCGATGTCTATGCATAAAAGAGGGCTTGTTTCTGTGTGTTCCCCACATGCGTGGGGATGAACCGGGCATACCGATGCTGGGTCATGGCCGCATATAGTGTTCCCCACATGCGTGGGGATGAACCGACGCTGAAGCCGGAAGAAAAACCGCGTATTTGGTGTTCCCCACATGCGTGGGGATGAACCGTGCTTGGGGAGCAAAACAAACCATCGCCCTTAGTGTTCCCCACATGCGTGGGGATGAACCGGACCGATTCGATAGGCTTATCACTATGCTTACGTGTTCCCCACATGCGTGGGGATGAACCGGGTAGACAGCAGGGGGCATCAACTTATATCGGGTGTTCCCCACATGCGTGGGGATGAACCGTTGGTTGTTGCATGGGGCAAGCATAGTACTGAGTGTTCCCCACATGCGTGGGGATGAACCGAGTCCGATTCAGACAACCGCGAGAGGGTCAGAGTGTTCCCCACATGCGTGGGGATGAACCGCGAATATACATGCTTGAATTGCGGAAAAAAGAGTGTTCCCCACATGCGTGGGGATGAACCGAGAAGAAAATTATTTTGATCAGCCATGCTCATGTGTTCCCCACATGCGTGGGGATGAACCGCCCCACCGCCTGAATGTCTGATAAGTGAGTACGTGTTCCCCACATGCGTGGGGATGAACCGCTTGAACATGTAAAGCATTCGGATGTTTTTTAGTGTTCCCCACATGCGTGGGGATGAACCGATTAAGCCGCCGGAATAAGCACATAACGATGGGTGTTCCCCACATGCGTGGGGATGAACCGGAAATAACCGAATAAAGTACAAATACAGATTGGTGTTCCCCACATGCGTGGGGATGAACCGCAGTAATTACGACAACTGTTAACCTATCACGCGTGTTCCCCACATGCGTGGGGATGAACCGTGTGACAATATCGCCTGTCTCGGCATCCTGAAGTGTTCCCCACATGCGTGGGGATGAACCGTCTACATTTTCGCCGGAATCAGGATTGAATCGGTGTTCCCCACATGCGTGGGGATGAACCGCGCTAATCACTTCCATTCTCCCGTTCACAGCCGTGTTCCCCACATGCGTGGGGATGAACCGATATGTCAATCGATCCATTGTTAGTTAAAAGCGTGTTCCCCACATGCGTGGGGATGAACCGAAATGCAGGACATTCACCGAAAAATGGCTGATGTGTTCCCCACATGCGTGGGGATGAACCGATAGAATTAACAGGAGCTAATGGAGGCCCAGTGTGTTCCCCACATGCGTGGGGATGAACCGTCAGCAGGATGTTTAGGAGTACGCATCCAATGGTGTTCCCCACATGCGTGGGGATGAACCGATAGAATTAACAGGAGCTAATGGAGGCCCAGTGTGTTCCCCACATGCGTGGGGATGAACCGCCTTATAATTGATTCTGTAGCTTTGCGCTTTGGTGTTCCCCACATGCGTGGGGATGAACCGCCCGTTAACCTGACAGGTGACGCCTTAGCCAAGTGTTCCCCACATCCGTGTGGGCTGAGCTATATTGTCCAGGAGTTGAATATTTCTTTTCTAACGAATTAATTTTGACTTTTTCTTCTTCTGTCAGTGCTTTATAGCCTCTGAGATAGGGCCAACCATACCCCCAGCGGAATTTGGCTGGCAGGTAGGGTGATCCACCAACCCGAACCCCGGCCAGCATCAGTTTGGCGATTAGCCCGAATATTTCATCCGTTGGCAATGAAAGCCCCAAAAGGTGGCTGATAGACGAAAGTGGCCTCCAACTGAGACGCTTGTGCGGTTGAAACTTCCGATTGCTGAATTTCAGACGCACGTCCC
>Ga0316207_10002303_pt1 | contig 20015 bp, 18 predicted proteins | sample 6weekpyrite_MG_FD_204943 | JGI IMG/M metagenome (GOLD analysis project Ga0316207, IMG submission 204943) | Microbial mat bacterial communities from mineral coupon in-situ incubated in ocean water Damariscotta River, Maine, United States -... | ecosystem: Environmental > Aquatic > Marine >...
GTGGCGTATTAATCATAGTGCACGGCTTTTGGGCTGTTTATGGTGATTTGTGTGCATTATATCATCTAGAAAATACAATTTTATTTTTTAATTCAAATGGTTAGAGTTTCTGAGGAGACTCTAAGTAGTTTGGATCAGCGTCAATGCCAGTAGGTTAAGGGAAATTTTGATAATGTAGGTTCGAATTAATTCGAGCAAGCCCTTTATAACTTAGCCATGTGTAAACAAATTCACACCTGCATTTCTTAACTTACTGGCATTGAGGTTAGAGTAAACATAAACTCAATAACCCTGACAAATTATTTACTCGAGTTTAATAGTTTTTATTCTGGGCCCAATTATTCTATTTTTAATATATGTAAAGCTGCTCTCTTACGTTTCGATATTCCAGAAAGTCCCAATAAACCGGTAACGAATAATAAGATCGATGTCGGCAGTGGCACCACAGTCACGTTTGCTGCTACCAGGGCTGGATTAGGAATCACGTCCCCAATTGCATCGCTCAGGACAACGTTGCCGAACTCCAGTGGACTCGTTCCCACACCAATGCTGTCGAATTTCAGTATCGCCAGGAGAATACTGCCTGGTTGAAGGGCATCCAGGGTGGACACCCCCTCCAAAGAAACCTCATACAATCCAGCTACGCCAGGTGTGGATGTATCCACGCCCTGAATCGACGTCCCCAGCAATGACCCAAAAGACTCCGAGTTAAATGCGAAAATCGAATCATCAAAGATGAGCTCGATGTCGAAGGCACCGAGCGAAGGTGATGCAAACTCTCCAAGGCCAGAAATGAGTAGATCGGCCGTTGCCGTTTCGCTGATATTGATTGTCTGCGACGATGGTACCAGCGTGAGCGTTACTGAAACCGCGGAGCCGGAAAAGACGACGATGGCGAACGTAAAAACGAGTGATACGAGATGCTTGAACATGATGTTATCTCCCTACAAAGTATTTATTATTTTTCTCCCCCTTCTTGCTGAAGAGGGAGATCGCAACTTTAAAAAACCGGACATTTTTTTAACCGTGACTCACAGCCGGATGCATTTTATAAACACCCTACTCACACGGTGCGCCGCCCGGATTGTCAGCAATCAACACCAACGCCCTGGCATCAGCAATATTGACCACGCCATCACCATTGACGTCGAAGGCCGGATCGCGTGGCTCGGGGCGTTGTGTCTCGTCGATGACTCTCTGCACATCGGCAATGTCGATACAGCCGTCGCTGTTGAAGTCGAACTTGCGCGGCACTGAACCCGCGACGGTCATGACAATGCGCTCACCGGGATCGGCTAACAGCCCCTGCGCTTCACAGTTCCATGAGGTACTGCCTTTACCAAGTGCAAAGAAGACACTCTGCCCCGTCGTTTCGTTCAGGCAGTTGACCGTATTCGGGACAATACCGGTAACCGATCCACCAATGGAGGGTGGTACACTATTTTTTAGAAACAAAACCCACACCGCGCCCGTCGCATTGCCGCCATCATCATCCACTCTCGCACCGACCACCAGATCAGCAACACCGTTTCCGTCAAGGTCAGTCAAACGTGTAACAGATGAGCCGAATAAATCACCGTTATCCAGGGCACCGCCAAAACCACCTGCAGTTGCTGAAATTTTTTGCTCAGCCTTAACTGTGCCATCCGCATTAAGAAACAACAACCAAACGGCCCCCTTATTTAATCCGCCATCATCATCAGCAGCGGCACTGGTAACAAGGTCAGGAATGCCGTCCAGATTCAGGTCACCGACTTTGCCCACGGACCAACCAAAATTATCGGAATCATCCAGCACACCCTGAAACCCCCCTTGCGTATCGGAGATTTTTTGCTCCGCTTTAACAGTGCCATCAGAATTCATCAACAGTACCCATAACGCCCCTCGGTCTGTTCCGCCATCGTCATCATATGCAGCACCTACAACAAGGTCAGGCACCTCATCACCATCGATGTCTCCAATACCGGCAACTGCCTGACCGAACAGGTCATTGTTGTTTAGAACCCCGTTAAACCCGCCTTGTGTATCGGAAATTTTTTGCTCAGCCTTAACAGTACCATCAGAATTCATAAACAGTATCCAGACAGCACCTCGATTCGACCCTCCATCATCATCCTGTACTGCACCGACGGCAATTTCTGTCACACCATCGCCATCCAGGTCCCCTATTTTAGCCACATCGCGACCAAATAAATCACTGTTATTGAGACTGCCGCCAAAGCCACCTTGTAGTTGAGAGATTTTTTGTTGCCCTTTCACCGTTCCATTCGAATTCAGAAATAAAATCCAGGCGGCGCCCCGGTCAAGTCCGCCATCATCATCACCGTAATTACTCACAACCAGATCGGTCAATCCGTCCCCGTCAAGATCATCCAGGCTGGCAAGATAGGATCCAAAAACAGCATTAGTATTCAGGTTTCCGCCAAATCCACCCTGTGTTTCAGAAATCTTTTGTTTCGATTTGACAGTACCATTTGCATTCAGAAATAAAATCCACACAGCACCGGTGTTGAATCCTCCATCGTCGTCACCAAACGCCCCAACTGCAATATCGGTATTTCCATCTCCATCTAAGTCACCAATGTCAGCAACATCATGTCCAAACAAATCAGGACTCTGAAGCCCCGCACCAAATCCGCCTTCCAGGGCAGATATTTTTTGAAAAGAATCTACCGAGAATGTTATATCCGCATTGGCTGTACCGGTCACAAAAAGCAAGAGGAGAGCTCCAGTAACCAGTAAATATTTACTTATCTTTTGATATGCCATGGCCACCGAGACAAATAAAAAGGCACAGAACACACACCGTTGTTGTGATTTCATAATTACACCTCAAATATGATAAATAATGAATCAAACCAACCTTAGGAAGGTATAGTAATTGGTAGTAATTGGGACAGAGTAAAAACTCAAAACCTGAAGAGGTACATATGCCATTAAATCAAAGATTTTTAACAATGGTTTTTTTACTCTGACTAATCATTAGCCAGTTCCCGATCCCTGAAAGAAATCGCATTTCTAATATAGGGAGCAGTAAACGGTAGTTTCCATACAAACAGAATAGGATCCGGCTCATGAAACCTAAACTATACTGCCGCATCAATCTACATTCAAATAATCATTATGTAACTGTCATTAAGCAGAATGATAAGCGGCGGCGCTAATAAGGCAGATATGGACACTGTAGCTGATAAGCTATTATACGTTTTCAACTACCAAGCATCATAATCTTTATTTTTAGAATACAAAATATTAATTAAACCTGGTTTCTTATGGTGAGTGTTCTACCAGACTTCAGGCTTCTAATAAACTTTTTCTAATATTCATTTTTAATAGTAGATGCATGCTCTTTCAAATATTCCATAATATTCGGGTCCCTGGCACCACCATGTGCATCACTAGTGAAGAAGTGAATTAAAAAATAATAATTTGGATTGGCTGAGCCTCTGGTATAAACCAACGCTTTATCGTGCCTGCTATTATTGATATCACATTTCAGTGTGTGTTGCTCTACCGTACGGCCTTTTGATATCTCTGCCTGCTGGCGCTTATACGCTCTTGAAGACTCATCAAGAATATGGATATGATATATTTCTAGCATTTTTACTGAATTTGGTTCCATATACTGATCATCTTTACCAAAATAATCAATAAAGTCATCATTTTTTTTATATCTATAAAAGTCAGTAATTAATGAATCAAGGAAACAATTCTCTTGTCTCTGTTTATTCAATTGCTTGCTTGTGAAAACTTTGACATTACTTTTCGACATGAATGAAATCTCCTTTATTCATTTTTTTCTTCTTCTTAACTTCCTTCATCGCCTTATCAAAGCTTTTTTGAATACTGTCCAGATTTCCCAAAGTTGGTACAAGCTTGGATCTATTACTACTTTTCTTTTCTTTATCGTCTTTCATATATCCTCCATAATTTTGATACATAGAACTGTTAAAATTTTGAATTTATCAGCATAGAAGCAAACCGATTGTGCTGTAACATTTCTGAGGTTTTGTGAAGCTGGGGTTAACCTCACCAATCCCTGAATCTAAATTTTCCATAAAACGTCGAAGCATTAGAGCATAACACTTGCAAGCTATCAATAAATAATCCTAACTAATGGATATCCTGGGACAGAGTGGACCTGAATTAAAAGCACAAAATATCAAAACTGTTTTAAACCTGTATATAGTATAATTTACAGCGAAAATTTCGATCCATTAATATTTAAGGATATTATAATGAAAAACACACTACTCATAAGTTATACGCCTCGTGCTGAATCAAATACTGCAAAATTAGTACAGACTTTTTTACAGACTATTGACGGACAATCAAATATCGTACATCTTGATCTCACAAAAGAGCCGGCGCCATTATTACTGGAAGAAAATCTGAATGCGCTTTTGAAACGTAATTATGACGGTATGCAATTAAATGAGAGTGAAAATGATGCAGTGTACAGTGCTGATCGACTGTTACAACAATTACTTGAAGCTGATCGAATTGTTATTGCTTTTCCTATGTATAATTTTAGCCTGCCCGCAGCGGTGAAAGCCTGGATCGATATCGTCAACCAAAATGGAAAAACGTTTAAAATTACTGAAGACGGAGAGTATGAAGGTTTGTGTCAGGGGAAGCAGGCGTTAATTTTAATGACATCGGGTGGGGATTATAGTCAGGAACCAGCTCAAAGCATGAATCACGCAACCCCACTAATACAAAGTTGTATGAGTTTTATGGGCATTGAGTCTCACAAAATTACCGCTTATGGTTTAAACCAGTATATAGATAGAGCCAGTGATATTGTTGCAGAAGCCCAGCGTCAGATTGTGACTTTTTTAAAGACAAATGAGTCCTGGTAAAGTAGCCGGAGAAAATAATAAATGAACTATTTAAAACAGGTTCAGAAAGGCATTGATTATATTGAGGCTAATCTGGACTTTGATATAGAACTTTCAAAAGTTGCCAAAGAAGCAGGCCTGAGTCAATGGCACTTTCAACGCATTTTTAAAGCGTTAAGTAATGAGACATTAAAAACCTACATCCGTTCGAGAAGACTCGGCAATGCCCTGAATAAGTTACTGACTAGTAATCAGAAAATCATCGACATTGCCATCACCGCCGGATTTGAATCACAGGAAAGCTTTACCCGTGCCTTTAAAAATGCCTTTGATCTAACACCCAATGAGGCCAGAAAGATAGGCAATAAAAATTTATTTATAAAAAAAGTTGAATTCAATGCTGAGTACTTAAAACACATCAACCAGAATATTTCACTGAACCCGAAAATTTATACTCAAAAGAAAATGTTAATGGTTGGTATACACACCCAGTTTTACAGTGTTGATTCAGGGAAAAACAATATTGCAGATAAACTACCTGTTCTATGGGATGAGTTTTTAAAACAGATTAATAAAATAGAAAATAAAGTGCCTGGACTCGCATATGGTGTAATACACCAAGCACAGGATAAAACGGATTTGCTCGATTATTATGCAGCCTGTGAGGTTACACATATTAATGATGTACCCAAGGGCATGGTTAGCCTGGAAATACCCGCTTGCCGATATGCAAAATTTTCCCACAAAGGCAATATTAAAAACATCAACAATACGGTTAACTACATATACTCAAGCTGGTTATTGCAGTCCAACGAACGTCATAACTATGGCTATGACCTTGAAATTTATGGGCATGAATATGACCCGGTATCGGATAACTCGGTTGTCTATTATGCCATTCCTATTGACTGAGAATTTTTTTCAAAGCGAAGCTGCAGAGCCTGTAAGTTTGTATTGCTGCTCAGGAGAACCTGCTATTAAAGTCACTGCAACCACATCCATTTTTTCCAGTAAGTTGCTTCATCTCAATCCCGTTAAATAGTCTAGTTTTCATTTCGTTTGTATTTACTAAAATAAGTGTTAAGTTGTTTGTAAAGCAATGATACCCAATTTTGCTTAATTGCCTAATCAGTTACTTGGCTTGTTCCGACCCTCAAGTGCTATATGTTTCATACCATTTGCTTTTTCCTTTATATCAATAATTGATTTGGCAAATAGCAGACATTCGTAAAAATAAAAAGGCGACTAATTGCCGCCTTTCTAGAAAATATTATGATTTAATTTTTATATTTTCTTACGCTTAGTAAAACCAACTAGCGCAATTAAACCTGAACCAAATAACCAGACAACTGCGGGTATTGGAACTGTTGATATTCGAACGAGGTGTGATCCGAAGTCACTTCTTATTTCATTGCTTGCTAAGAGAGGATTAGGGTTTTCAGAATCCCATCCACCCCATGAGGTTACTGTGGCAGCAGTATTTTCACCGCTTATGGATGTATAAACTACTACGTTTGTAAGACAACTTCTTCCATAACTACCAAGATTGCTACACTCATCACCATAAAGCCCACCTATATAGTTGATTGTATCGTATCCAATCCGATACCCATCACTGGTAGTAATCCACCTATCATACCCATCCCCTGGTGTTATGTTTCTTCCAAAGTCGTCTAAAAATCTATTCATCCCTGCCACAACTGAGCTATCACCAAGGATACCAGTGACCCCGTCCCATCCTGAGTAAGAGCGCAGTAACTCTTGAACAAGTGAGCGAGAAGCAAATTCATAACCAAATAATGAGCTATTTTCGTTCCAAAGCTCTTGCTGCACATCCAGTCTACTCATACCCATTGTTTCAGTAAGCTCCAGCCACTCATAGGTGACGCCATTAAGTGTGTTGATTACAACTGCATTCGAACTCGCTGAAAAACACAAAATAATTACGGCTAACAATTTTTTCCAGAACCTCATTGTAATATTCCTTAACACATTTATTGTTTTAATTGATGTATGTTTATACAAATCAAATTTTATACTAATTCTCAATTTAATATTATACAGGCAAATCTCGAAAGTGACTGTTTTATTTATTTGATCTGCCCCTGCCTCTCTATGGCTCTAAATATGTTGAATTAATTTATCAAGAATTTTTATGTGTTTTTATGTTATTTAGTCTTTATAGATGTACTGTTTTTATTTTGCATTTAAATTTTTTGTAGGCTGGATCAAGCGAAGCGGATCCGGCGCTTTTTGATTTCGACTGGTGGATCCGCTTCGCTTGATCCACCCTACACGTTGCTGCTCCATAAAAACTTATTCTTCATCCTCCATGTTTCTAGTGACAATCCAGCAACTTTAAGTAACTCGAAGCCACAACAACTACATCCATGTAGTGCAATGCTTTCGCAAGCATTTACTCCTTATGATATTTTAGTTTGCCCGCCTGAACCGCTCGATGGTAACGAGTTAAATTTTTCTCACTGGCTCTTTTCTCCGCCAGGCTTGCCCCATTAAAGGCCTGCTCCTTCAATAACTTCAGGTAACTGGACAACCTTCGTTGCTCCACTTTTCCCGCGGAAATTGCAGCTTGCACAGAACAACCCGGTTCGTTCTGGTGCTGACAGTCAGTGAACTTGCAGTGTCTTGCCAGCTCACTAATGTCAGAGAATGTTTCTTTAATTCCCTGTTCACAACTGGCTAACTGTAACTCCCGCATGCCCGGGGTGTCTAGCAATAGCCCACCACCGGCAAGCCGGTGAAGTGATCGCCCCGTTGTTGTGTGCCGACCTTTATCATCATCTGCCCGGATTGCTTGAGTCTGCTGTAACGTCTTACCTGACAGGGTATTAATTAGTGTAGACTTACCAACGCCAGATGATCCCAGCAGTGCGACCGTTTTACCCGTTTCACACCAGGGTGCAAGCTGACTAACACTTTCAGGCTCAAGACTGTTAACCGTAAGCACCATAAGCAGTGGATCAAGTGCCTGAACCTGTTGAGCGTAGTCCTCGGGGGTTTCACAAATATCGGCTTTACTTAACACAACAACAGCTTCAACACCTGCTTCATTTACCAGTACCAGGTATCGCTCGATACGATTAAGATTGAAATCCTGGTTTAACGAACAGACTATAAACACTGTATCGATATTTGAAGCAATCAGCTGAGTCGCAACTTTGCTGCCTGGTGCTTTGCGGGAAAATAAAGATAAGCGCTCTAGTAATCGATAAAAAGCTCCCGCTTCATCAAGTAATACCCAGTCACCTACTGTCATCACAGGCATAGCCGGTGTTATTGTTAAAGACTGTTTACCTTCGCTAGTTAAAATTTGTATTACTGAACGTTGCTGCGCGACAACTCGCGCAATAGTGTAATGCTCCCACTCTTCTAGTGTGAGTTGTTGTTGAAAAAATGCATGCCACCCCAGTTGAGGTAGAGAATAAAAATTTGACATAAGAACCCCGGACGCATAAGCGCCAAGTAGAATTACTCATATGGGGCATGAATGTGCCCCGGTTTAGAAACCGGGCAGGAAAATGTAACTAAACGTTATTCGCTTACTACCCGGAAGGTTGCTAGAACAATCATATGTACCCTCCAAATTCAGGTTTATTTTTTCAGGAAGATAATTTTATCAGTCTGTACTGTTTTCAACAAGAACTAGATAGATTATTAACTATTATTGACCTTTGTACGAATAAATTCGAACCTGCATTATCTAAATCCACCTGAGCTCACTGGCATTGGAGTCAGACCCGAAAGACACCTACTTAAGCAAAATTTACAGTGTCAGGACTTACATTTTACATGTAAAATATAAGTCCTGACTCCCTTCCCCGGTTCATTATTTTCTATTAATGGATAGACCATGAATAGTGCAACAAAAGAAATTTTAAAATCGGCTAACGAATCATTTTCAAATGGAGAATTTCATGAAGCGGAGAAAGCGCTTCTTAAGGTTGTAAAAGAAGACCCAGATAATGCCGACGCTCTAGAAAAATTGGCAACACTCTCTCTTTGGAAAAATGATACAGAAAAGGCCGAGCACTATTTCAAACAGGCTATAGATAAAAAATCCTGGTTGACTAATATCTGGCCACTTAATGCCCGGCTTAATTATCGACTTGCATCTACTTATCTCAGGGCTGAACGCTTTAAAGAGGCAACAGTTTATTTTGCTGATGCCGCCGGCCCTTTTAATATTGGGCCGTTTAAAGAATTAAGCATAAGAGGAAAACAGCTTGCTCTGTTTGAAAATGCAACGCCTTATATTATCCATGGAAAAAATGAAACAGATATCGAGTTCGTAGTGCTTGACCCGCTACCAGTTGTTAAGGTTGAAATTAATGGCTCTAAGCCCGTTAATTTTTTTATTGACACGGGTGGAGAAGAGATAATTTTAGATAGTAACTTTGCCAAAGAAGTTAACGCCATAGTTGTAGGAGAAGTCCCCCAGGAATATGCAGGTGCAAAAAAAGGCTTAACCGGATATGGAAAAATTAACACTTTAAATATAGGTGGATTACTTGTTAAGAATATTCCTGTTAGCACCATTGACCTTCAACCCACTTCTTTATCTGTATTTAATGGAATGGAGATAAAAGGAACCATAGGCACACGATTTCTGAAACATTTTTTATCCACTATTGATTATAAAAATAGCAAACTTGTCCTTCGAAAATTAACTGAAGAAACTAAGGCCAAATTTGCAAAGCAGGCTCGCTTATCAAAAAGCAAAGAAATTCCTTTTTACTTAGTTGAATCCCACCTTATATTTGCTCGTGGCTCATTTAATAAACAGATATCCGCACTGTTCTTTATTGATACAGGCCTTGCAGGTGCCGGGTTTCTCTCCTCAAAAACCATATTGAAAAAAGCAGGTATTTCTATGGACTGGAGTAAAGCATCGATGGGTGCAGGTGGTGGCGGAATGGTAAAGGGATTAAATATTGAAATCGATGAAGTTTCACTGGGATGTGGTGATAATAAAATAGTCAAACACAATATAAAAGCTGTGGTTTTTGAAAACGATATATCTATCTTTAATGGTCAACTTGGATTCAAAGTAGGTGGACTTATTTCCCATCAGGTATTCCGTGATTATGCTTTAACTTTCAACTTTAATGAAATGAAGTTGGTTTTATATTAATTCAAAAAAATTATTGAATTTTATCTCACAGTGCCTGGCATGACATTTTACAGGTAAAATGCCAGGCCAGTTTACTATTAAATTTACCCAGTTTACTGGGATGAAAAAATGCTTATTAATCCCAGTCTATATAGCCTGGATTATCAAATATTGTGCCTGTTAGAACCCGTCCACTAACCAGTCGTTGAAAGCGAAGATCCAGGCCAGGGAGGTTATTAAACTCACCATAGCTTGTAAAACTATAATTGCTTCCGAGTCGGTAGTTACGCTTGTAACCTTCGCGGTCATCGATAATATAAAAATACTCCCCAGCATTGATACCAACTTCATCACCAGGGTCACCGTCGGTGTCAGCATTACCTAAAATACTATATGCACCTGTTATAAAATAATCCTTTTGTGTACCATTCCTGTCGCGTAAAATAGTAAATTTACCTCCTTGGACTATACCCATTTCGGCACCAGCTACACCATCAGTATTGTAAATACCATTAATTTGCCAGCCTGCATTAAAGAAATAATATTTTTTAGTAGCATTACGATCATGAAGTATAACTAGCCTACCAGATTCAATAACTCCCATTTCATTTCCGGCCTGTCCATCGAGCTCATATACTCCGTTAATTATCCAGCCACCATTAAAAAAGTAGTTACGTGTTGTATTGATGCGGTCATCGATAATAACGAGCCTGCCAGATTCTATAACACCAATTTCAAGACCGGGCTGACCATTCAATTCATAAGCACCATTAATAATTTGTTGTCCAGAAAAATAATGTGTCCGAGTTCCTTTGTTACAACCCCGAGTGATGATTATACGAGTACCACTTACGATGGCATTATCACTACACCAATCTCCATTAAAATCGCCATTAATGGCATATGCAGCCGATGACAGCATAGCCATGACAACAGCACCAAGCATTAAAACCTTATTAATTAAAAATCTGAACATCTGCTTTCTGTTTATACTTAGGTAGGCAGGTTTTAACAATGATGAGCTTGTTCTGAAAAATAGTATTTCCATCTTTCTCTCCCTTTCTTTATTTGTAAGATTTTTATAAAATTAAAATAATAATTTATTATGGTTTATATTACAGTTTTTAATATAAATAAACCGATATTAATCTATTTATCATTTAAAAAAAACTGATAACAAAACTAACATTAACATACACCTGATTGAGATTTCTATGCTATTTATATAGGAATTATTCCTGAAAATCATAAAGATACTTAAGGATATAATTTATAAAATCAGACCTGATCCTGCTTATAATACTAAATGACTGGTATCAAAGTATTGCATGAGTTCTTTGACATGTTCACTAAAAAGCTCTGGTTTATAGCGTGGAACAGTGGGTATAGTGAGTGCCGCCAGCATACCTGCCAGGGTGGCGTGCACGCAAAACTGCAACATGGCATACCTAAATAATACGGCAACCAGTAAATAGAGCGTGCTCTTACGAATACCGATGAAATTAAACACCAGCAGTAGAGAATAAAGCCCGGCCACAAACATCAATGGTGCGAATGCGATGGTGTCGGTGTAGAAAACCGCAATCACTACAACTGCGCAGAGATCATCAACAATGGCCAGGGCTACAAAAAGGTAATTAAGGCTTTGTGTACACGGCTCGCCAGCAATGCCAGTGCGCCAATTGCAAACGCAATATCCGTCGCCATGGGAGTACCCCAACCTAGAGCAGGATCGTCTTCTGAATAGATGCTAAAGCAAATTTATTCGAGTACCAGCATGTCACTAATCGGTATCATCGCGTTGCGAAGATTCGCCAGAATCAACGCAAACACAGCCATTCCCATTAGCAATAAGCTACTGGTAGATAAATTCTTCAAAAGGCATGAGTATTTTGTCAAAAGATTTTTCCCATGGTGCATGAAAAATACCTTTCGTTTTAAACCGGCTGAAATTTAGTCTTGTACACTCATTTATTTTTTCTGTTTGTTGCCTTTTCTTTTTTTTCCTGACCCGCTAATAATGCTGTCTCACGAAAGAGCCACTCTCTGGCCGTTTCTGTGATTGCGGCTACCGCAGGATGAGTTATTTTTCGCTCCACGGATATAGCATAAAACTGTTCACGCACCTCATCCGTTGCACCGATAACAACCACACCATATTGTTTTTCTACCTCTGCCGCAATTGGTGTTGGTGCAATAAAAACACCGGTGCCCGCCTGCCCAAACACCTTCATTAGTGCGCTATCATCAAATTCACCCACGATGCGCGGATGAATACGATGCTTATCAAACCATTTCAAAAGTCGACTCTGAACCACGGTCATTTCACTGGGTAATAACAAAGGCGCACCACTAAGGCTTTGTGGAAAGTTTTTACTTAACTGATCAGCCAACTCAGGTGCTGCAAAAAAACTGATTCCACATTCACCCAGTTGATGATTATAACCACGCACGTTTATATTCTGTGGAATAGGACCATCAGAAATCACCAGATCAATTTTATGTAACGCCAGATCAGCCAGTAATGAGTCGATATTATTTTCACGACAGACAATTCGCACCGCTTCGCTTAATTTTAATGACGGTGCCAACAGGCGGTAGGCAATTGACTTTGGCACCACATCTGCCACACCCACTTTAAAAACTAATGGCCTGTCATCGGGTAGATTATGCAGCATCTGTTCAAGCTCGCCACCCAGTGAAAAAATTTCATCGGCATAACCCAGGGCGAGACGTCCCGTTTCTGTTAGTTCCAGATTTCGTCCAACGCGGTTAAACAGGGCTTCGCCTAAATTATCTTCCAGCAAGCTGAGTTGACCACTAATCGTTTGCGGCGTTAGATGCAGGCTTTCACTGGCACGGGCAATACTGCCTTCATTCGCCACCACCCAGAAATAATGCAGGTGCTTATAGTTAATCATAAGACCATAACCTCTTCGTTTAATACGAATAATGATCGGATAGTAATCGAATTTTTCTAAGTTGAAAATAGTCCTGTCAACATACTTAATATATTAGTAGAATATTAATACTTCGTTATTTACGATGAATATAACAAAATTAATCGAATTTCATTGTTTGTGCATGCTGTTTAATATGCGTCAGCTAGTCCGTATACCCGTCTATTAAGTTCTACAATATTTAATATGCAGGTATCACTCTCCATCCGAGACATATGTAATTTCGTCATTATGAATGCTTTAAATACACCAACACTAAAATCTTCCGGGCACAAACCTCGGCCCATGATCGACTTACTCGTCAGCATCGTCGCACCTTCCGTGGTGCTAATGAAATTCAGTGGTGATGAGGCGCTTGGGGCTAGCGGTGCCCTGATCACGGCTCTGGCTTTCCCTTTAGCCTGGGGAGTGTTTGAGCTTTTTAAATACAGAAAATTTAATGTGATCGCGCTACTCGGCCTGGTCAGTGTAATCCTGACTGGCGGCATTGGTCTGCTGCAGCTCGACCCCCAGTGGCTAGCCATTAAGGAAGCGGCTATTCCTGGCTTACTTGGTGTCGCGGTATTGATCTCTACCTTCACTCGCTACCCTTTGATTAGCACCCTGCTCTATAATCCCGCCATTATGAATGTTGAGAAGATAAAGCTGAAACTCGAAGAGCACGGGCAGAGCGCTGCGTTTGATGCTCGATTGTTAAAGCTCACTTATCTGTTAAGTGGGACTTTCTTCTTTTCATCATTAATGAATTTCATTCTTGCAAAGTCGGTCGTCACCAGTTCGGCTGGCAGTGTTGCTTTTAACGAAGAGCTGGCCCGGATGACGCTGTTAAGTTATCCCGTTATCGTCATCCCTTCCATGTTGATGATGGCGGGCATCCTTTATTATCTATGGCGCACAATCCATGGCATGACCGGATTGTCGCTAGAAAAGATACTGGTATCACACAAGTAAACCTAACAAAACCGATGACAACACTACATACACGTGTGCAGACACTGATAGAACACGCATATGTTCAACGTTTTATTATTACGTTGATCCTGATTAATGCAGCGTTACTGGGCTTAGAAACCTCAACCGCTGTGATGAACAAAGCGGGAACATTCATACTTGCTCTTGACCAGGTAATCCTTACGCTGTTTGTGGTAGAAATTGTCCTTCGCATCTACGTACACCGTTTGGCTTTCTGGCGTGACCCCTGGAGTTTGTTTGATTTTACGGTTGTCGCCATTGCGCTGATTCCAGCGTCCGGTCCGTTTGCTGTTTTACGTGCCTTGCGGGTGCTGCGTGTCTTGCGCCTGTTAACGATGGTGCCATCCATGCGACGGGTCGTCGGTGCCTTGTTAGCTGCTATTCCTGGGCTAGGCTCAATCGGTTTAATGTTGCTGATTTTCTATTATGTGTTCGCGGTCATCGCGACCAATCTTTTTGGTGCGTCCCATCCTGAATGGTTCGGCACACTCGGCCATTCTTTTTATACCCTGTTTCAGATCATGACGCTGGAGAGCTGGTCTATGGGCATTGCTCGCCCGGTGATGGAGACCTCCCCTTATGCATGGGCGTTTTTTGTTCCCTTTATTCTGGTCGCCACCTTCACCATGCTTAATCTGTTTATCGCCATTATCGTTAATGCGATGCAAAGCTACAGTGCCGCTGAGCATCAGGAAACAGTAGAAGCCCTGCACCAGACACAGGAGAATATCGAGTCCGATCTTCATCAGGAGATGCAGACTTTACGTGATGAGATCAGAGAGCTGAAGCAGCTGCTGTTAAAAAAATAATCGCACAAATTAAACTTAATTATGCCCTCAAATACATTACTAAATTCAGTCTGTAACTAAATTAGTACAGGTTAAATTTTCTTAGCTTTAATAATGTAATTTGTAGCCTGTCACGAATGGCACTAAGTTAACATTGATTAGAACGTATAGCGCTTGATCCGGCCTACAACGCCACACTTGCTGGATACATGAATAGCGAATTTCTCAATTTCCACCTGTATAGTTAAAGATAGTGTAGTAATGATTTTTTTTATATTTACACTAACAATTTAGTTTACAAAAATTTTCTGATCCTGTTTTACTGCCCCTTAAGTAAAAACTATATGAACCTAAACAAGCCACTCAGATAAGGCGGATGATAAGTCACTAGCCTGAAAAGGCTTAAGAATCACCTCATCCATTCCTGAAGCAATACATGTCTCTCTATCCTCTTTTGTTGCATTAGCGGTTAATGCAAGTACAGGTATGTGCTCATTAACGACTTCTTCAGATCGAATTATTTGTGTCGCCTCATAACCATCCATGTTAGGCATACGGCAATCCATAAATATAAGATCATAGGTATTCTTACGCCACATCTCGACAGCCTCATCGCCATCCGAGGCAACATCACAGGTCAGCCCCATTTGCTTCAACATAGCTTCAGCGATTTTCTGATTTATGAGAACATCTTCTACCAATAAAACATGTCCAACAAATTTACTGTCAGTAATTAATTTTTTCTCTTTGTTATTTTGAATATATTGCTCGGATTCATTTGCAACAGGAAGAGTAATAATAAAGAAAAAAATGGAGCCTTTACCATATTGAGATTCAACAGCAATTTCACCTCCCATCAAACTAACCAGCTGTTTACTAATAGCCAGACCCAGTCCTGTGCCTCCAAAATTACGCGTTGTAGAGTTATCTGCCTGGGTAAAAGATTGAAATAAATTATCCTGTTTATCTTTTTCAATACCCAGGCCTGTATCTTCTATTTCTATACGTAGTTTTGAATACTTACTATCAAAACTGATACAATGAACAGATAATTTAACATGCCCTTTTTCAGTAAACTTAATAGCATTACCAATCAGGTTAAACAGTATCTGGCTAAGTCTGGACGGGTCTCCTTTGAAATATTTTTGCACATCATCTGAATAATCTAACTTTAATATCAACCCCTTTTCATCAGATTTAGTTTCAAGTAGTTTCAACACCTCAGTTGACAATTTTTTTAAATCAAAACAAATACTTTCTAGTTGTACTTTATTTTCCTCAAGTTTTGAAAAATCAAGTATATCATTAATAATAGATAGCAAAAGCTTACCCGAACTTAAAATAGACTGGACATAATTAACCTGGGTTTTATCTAATTTCGTCGTCTCCAGTAATTGCGTCATACCAAGCACACCATTCATTGGTGTCCTGATCTCATGACTCATAGTTGCAAGAAACTGGCTTTTAGCTATAGCTGATTTCTTAGCTAGCTGCATTGCCTGATTTAGTTCGAATGTACGTTTATTAACTTTTTTCTCAAGGTTGTTGTGGGAATCGAATAAATCGCGCTGGATTACTCTTATTCGAATGATCACAATAAAGGATATAAAAATTATAAAGAACAAGGAAAAACCAAAAAGACGGTAACTATTCTGGTTCATGTTTCTGATAGATAACTGAGATTTCTCTGACAGTTCATCAATTATCTTATGCTCATAGTCGATCAACTTAGAAAATGAATTAATCATTTCATCTTGCCCAGGCAATACTACATCATAAAGAAGCTGTTGCGCTTTAACTGTATTGTCCAGATCATTACTCATGGCGAGTTCAACCGCTTTACGCTGCGCAGGTAAAATTATCGGTACTATGCTATTTTGTTTATCTATAATAGTTTGTTCATATTCTGAAAGATCAAGCTCGATAAATTTCCCACGAAGGCGTGCAAACTGACTAGCGTAAACATCTAACTTCATATTAATTTCATCTTGTTCAAAGACGTCTTCAATATTAATAATTTTAGATGTTAAACGAGTACGTGAGCGAGCCAGTTCCATTAACTCGCTATTAATTTCCATTTTATTACTTTCTTTGGCCTGTTGAATAATAACATTTTCAAGATTAGTAAGGTTTTGATTATTGGTATAAAGGATAAACGACATCAACAGACCAAATCCTATAAACACCATACTCACCAAAGGTACAATATTTTGTAGCAGTGGTAAGTTTTTTATCCAATTAGTTATCTGCATCGGTTCATTTGCTTATTAAAATCACCAGAAAATAAAACATAGCTATATAATAGTTCAAATATACATTCAATACCTGCCCTGATAATTTTTATTATCAACTGTTATTAGCTCGTTTATCTCTAGCTGTTACAGCTAACTTACAATGTCCATTGAAAAAATAAGTATGCCGATATTAGCAACGCTTATATTTAAAATGGTGTAATTAACAGTAACAACGACTTAGCCCAGTTAAAAATTGAACCGCCTGCTTTATCTTCACCTCATAGATAATCCAGTGGCAATGCCGAGGTATCCAGAACACTTTGCAGGACAAAACTAGAGCGAACCCCACTCACCCCTTCAATGGTGGTAATGCCCTGTAAAAGAACTTTCTGGTAGTGCTCCATATCAGGAACCACGACTTTTAATTGATAATCCGCATCCTGACCCGTAATAAGAAAACACTCAATCACTTCAGGCAATTTTCTGATCTTTTTCTCAAACGCTTTAAAGCGATCCGGAGTATGTTTGTCCATTCGAATCAGTAATATCACCATTAAATCCAGATTGAGTGCCTGTCGGTTCAGGTGGGTGACGGTTTCAGTGATCACACCACTTTCCTGGAGATGCTTAATGCGTCGTGAGCAGGGAGAGGCGGATAAGCCAATTTCATCCGCTATTTCCTGATTACTTAAAGCTGCATTTTTTTGTAACAGGTCGAGAATATGGCGATCAAAACCATCAAATTTAGTTGTTTTTTCCATCAATTTAGCTCTCTTCGCAATATTATTGCAATTTATTATAATTCAAAGATGATAAATTGCGCAAATTGAAGTTTTTACGCGAAATTCGCACAGATATTGCTGAGAAAAATCATTAAACTTGACTACATCGTTTTAATCACATTTGAAGTCATATGTTTACAGGCCGGCGAAGCGTGCAGCCGATCATAAAAGGGTTTAAGAGATGAGCACAGAGAAAAACACAGGTATTGATCAGGGATCTTTTGATCACACAAAATATAAAGCCTTTGAACCCGTCAGTTTAAAGGATCGTACCTGGCCGGAACAACGCATTACCACTGCACCGCTTTGGTGTAGTGTGGATTTGCGTGATGGCAACCAGGCGTTGGCACAACCCATGTCGGTGGCGAAGAAACTGAAAATGTTTAAGTTGCTGGTCAAGCTGGGATTTAAGGAAATAGAAATTGGTTTTCCTTCCGCTGCACAAACAGAATTTGATTTTACCCGTGAACTCATTGAAGGTGATTACATCCCCGATGATGTCACCATACAAATTTTAACCCAGGCCCGTGAGCATTTAATCCAGCGTAGCTTCAAAGCACTTGAAGGCGCTAAGCGTGCCATAGTTCATGTTTACAACTCAACTTCTACAGTGCAGCGACAGCAGGTGTTTGCCCGTAGTAAAGATGAAATTGCCGGTATCGCGGTACAGGGTGCACGCTGGGTAAAAGAATATGCGGCAAACTATCCACAAACGGAATGGGCATTTCAGTATTCTCCGGAGAGTTTTACCGGCACTGAAATGGATTATGCCGCACGGGTGTGTAATGACGTAATTAATGTATGGCAACCTGAAAAAGGCCAGAGAGTGATTATTAACTTACCTGCCACGGTGGAATCATCCACACCGAATGTTTTCGCTGACCAGGTTGAATACATGTGCAGGCATTTGAACCAACGCGAAAATATTATCGTGAGTTTACATACACATAATGACCGAGGTTGTGGTGTAGCCGCTTCAGAACTCGGATTAATGGCCGGTGCGGATCGAGTTGAAGGCACTTTATTAGGTAACGGTGAGCGCACGGGTAATATGGATATTGTCACCATGGCAATGAATTTATATTCGCAGGGTATCAACCCGCAACTTGATTTGCATGATATGCAGGAAATTATTGAGGTGGTTAAATCCTGCACGCAATTACCGGTGCACCCACGTCACCCCTGGGCAGGTGAACTGGTATACACCGCATTTTCTGGTAGTCACCAGGATGCGATTCGCAAGTCTGTTAGCTATCACAAAGAAAATAACCTTGAGTACTGGGATGTGGCCTATTTGCCTGTGAATCCGGCCGACATTGGACGACGTTATGAAGAGATTGTGCGCATTAATTCACAGTCGGGTAAAGGCGGTGTTGGCCTGGTGTTAGAGCGTGACCACGGATATGACTTACCAAAATGGTTATTAGCTGAAATTAGCCAGCAGGTTCAGACGGCGGCTGAAGTTTCTGGCGAGGAAGTATCCAGTGAGAAAATAAAGCAGTTATTTGAAACACAGTTTATGAACATCCCCAACGACTGGCAATTAACAGGTTATAAACTACATTCAGAAAACCAGCAAACCATTGCACAGTTTAAAATCAAAAAAGGCAGCGAAGTGATTGAGCTTATGGGTCATGGTCAGGGAGCACTGGAAGCCTTAGTAAATGCACTGACTCAATACCTGGGTTTAAATATAGCCGTCAGCGAGTTTGATGAGCATGCATTAACCCATGAAACGGTTTCAAAGGCACTGGCGAGTATTGCCGTCTCGGTTAATGATGTTTCGGGGGTGGCATGTGCGGTGGATGAAGATAGTACTCGTGCAAACTTGCAGGCCTGTTTAACTGCTGTAGGCAACTTGCTTGATAAGCATGATGCTTTACGTAATGTGGTTTAAAAACTGATTGGATATTATTAGTTGTAGGGTGGATCAAGCGAAGCGGATCCACCTGACTTCGTGATAATGGTGGATCCGCTTCACTTGATCTACCCCACGCAAAATTAAACAGCGACACCCAGCTTTATTTTTTGAAACGATGTTAAATTACTCCATAAGATAAAACTTCAATCACAGGAATAACCAAGCAAATTTAAACCCTCAGATAAATAATCGGCAACTAATGGTGTCGCGATAATATAATCCGCCGTCCTTTCACTCCAGGCATCACCTGCTGTTTCCTTGGCCACATCCCATTCGCTCAAATCAAAGTCACCACGACCTAGCCACATCAAAGCGACCAACTGCACTTGCTGATTGGGATCAAGGTCATTAATTGTGGTCACCAGTTCCTGGTAAGTTAAGTCGTC
>Ga0316207_10002304_pt1 | contig 20009 bp, 19 predicted proteins | sample 6weekpyrite_MG_FD_204943 | JGI IMG/M metagenome (GOLD analysis project Ga0316207, IMG submission 204943) | Microbial mat bacterial communities from mineral coupon in-situ incubated in ocean water Damariscotta River, Maine, United States -... | ecosystem: Environmental > Aquatic > Marine >...
CATATTTTGTCTGGCAAGACTATTAAACCGATTGCCTTTTTCATCTTCAACAAGATATTGAGTACCGAAACTCGCAACAACAAACCCGGCGTGTGTTGTCGAAGCGCTTTCCTGGTGAGATATTGTGTTCGTTTGTAATTTCTTCTCGGCCCGTTTTAATCGCTCTTCTTGGATTTTTTGAGCGCGCCACTCTTGTTTACGAGAAAGTTTACGTTTGCTCATAAATATTGCACAAAGGAAAGAGAAGAAACCATCATATTTCGGTTTGTGAATAACATGCGTATAATTATAACCGATTGTGTGAAATTTCGTATATAGGGTTACTATTTAATAAGGAAACGCCAGTTAATGACCAATTCAGAACAGCAAACACCCATGTTAAACGACAACAACCTGATATGGATTGACCTTGAAATGACAGGATTAGATCCTGATACAGACGTAATTATTGAAATTGCGACAATAGTGACGGATTGCCAACTTAATGTATTGGCTGAAGGGCCTATGATTGCCATACATCAAGACGATAAGATCATGGCGGGAATGGACGAGTGGAACACTAACCAACACGGTAAATCAGGCTTAACTGAGCGAGTTAAACAGAGCCAATATAGCGTAGCAGATGCTGAAAAAGAAACATTGGATTTCCTCAAACAGTATGTTCCTCAAGGAAAATCACCAATGTGTGGAAACAGTATCTGTCAAGACAGACGGTTTCTTTATCGTACGATGAAGACCCTGGAAGATTTCTTCCATTACAGAAACCTTGATGTAAGTACTTTAAAGGAGCTTGCGAGAATGTGGGCACCACAGGAAATCCAAAAAGGATTCAAAAAACAGGGTAGTCACTTGGCGATGGATGATATTAGGGAATCCATAGCAGAGATGACTTATTATCGAGAACATATGATAAAGTTCTAAGCCGCTCTTGGCACAAGAAAATAAGACAAAAAGCCGTTGTATCCGTTTCGCTGATATATAAATAACGTTTTTGAGAAGTTTCATCATTGGACTTTGATCGAGATAGACTTCTCGGGAACGGCCGGTTAGAATCCATTCACAAAAAATAACCCAAAAAAATGCACAACTATTTGGTAATTAGCCAATTCACCTAGATCAATAATCAATAATGAATGATGTCGGTTGTGTTCAATTAATATTGTTTAATAAAGATTTTTCTTGTTCATCTATTGCCCATTGAATATGTTCCGAAACCAACGCGTTAACGGAATGCTGTTTATTTTTTAAAGCGGTTAATGTCTCTTTTGAGGCGGGAGAATTTCCCAAAGCAATGGCGATATTTCTAATCCAGCTATGATAACCGATACGACGTATGGGGCTTCCTTCGGTATTACTTAGAAAGGTGGACTCATCCCATTCAAATAAAACCAATAAACTCTGTCTATCCAGATTGTGTCGAACAGTATAATCACTTTCAGTCGTTTCTTCGCTGAAACGATTCCACGGACAAACTAGCTGGCAGTCATCACATCCATAAATTCTATTTCCCATTGCTTTTCTAAATTCTATGGGAATTTCATTTTTATTCTCGATGGTTAAATAGGAAATACAACGACGTGCGTCGACACGAAAAGGTGAAACGATGGCGTTTGTCGGGCATTCATCGATGCACGCCGTGCATGATCCACAATGAAAATTAGAAACGTCATCAGTGGGTAGTGGCAAGCTAATGTATATTTCACCAAGAAAAAACCACGATCCCGCTTCTCGTGAGAGTAAATTTGAGTGTTTTCCTATCCAACCAAGTCCGGATTTTTCTGCAATCGCTTTTTCTAATACAGGTGCGCTGTCAACAAAAACGCGATGTTCGAACTCTTCGGTTGTTTCTTTAATTTTCATTGCCAACTGTTGAAGTCGTTTGCGCATGACTTTATGATAATCACGACCCAAAGCATAGCGGCTGACGTAAGCTAGCTTATTGTTGTGTAAAACATCCCAAGCATTGGCTGAATTTGGCGGGTAGTAATCCATGCGAACACTGATAACACGCAGTGTCCCTGGTAAGAGTTCACTTGGTCGGCTGCGTTTTGTGCCATGAGCAGCCATATATTGCATGCTGCCGTGGAAATTTTTATTTAACCAGTCGTTTAAATGTTCTTCGGCAGCAGTTAAATCCAAGTCAGATATTCCGACTTGCTGAAAACCCAGATCCTTCCCCCACGATTTGATTTGAGTGGCTAGTTTTTCTAAAGATTGTTCGTCAAGTTTAAATGTGCCCATGAGTAAGTTATTATAATGTAACTTCAAAAAGAATCATACGATCATAAAATAGTGGAAATTGGAAATCTAACACCGCTTTATACCGCCGAAGAAACACGACTTCTTGATAAACTCACTATTGAGTCAGGTGTGGTCTCTGGTTATGAGTTAATGAAAAAGGCGGGGGAATTTGCGTTTAATTCGATTATTGGAAGATGGCCCAAACTCGAAAAACTGCACATTGTTTGTGGCATGGGGAATAATGGCGGTGACGGCTTTGTGATTGCTTCTCTGGCAGCAAACTCCGGGATTTCTGTTGCGTTATGTTATTTAGGGGATCTCTCAAAACAAACAGCAGATGCACGATTAGCCCGAGAAGACGCACAAGCGAAAGGTGTTACATTAGCGTCTTATTCAGCAGCCTTTTTTAACGACGCGACGTATGTGGTAGATGCTATTTTTGGCACCGGTTTAGAGCGCGATGTCGAAGGCCAATGGGCTAATGTCATTCACGAAATAAATGCCTCTCAAGCGAAAATAGTATCCATCGACCTTCCAAGTGGATTGCATGCGGACACAGGACGAATACTAAAGAATGCGGTTAACGCTCATTTGACGATTACATTTATTGGAATTAAACAGGGAATGTTAACGGGAGCTGCGAAAGATTTGTGTGGTGAAATTCAATTTAGCGATTTGGATGTACCATCCGCAGTTTTTTCAAAAGTGAGCGCTTGGAGTTATTTACTGCCAAAGAATCTATCAGACGAAATATTGAAAAACCGAGCGAAAAATTCACATAAAGGCGTTTTTGGTAATCTCGTCTTAATTGGTGGAGCACCCGGTTACAATGGCGCAATTTTATTAGCCGCCGTTGCTGCCATGAGGGCGGGATGCGGTTTAGTCACCATATTAACACACTCGCAACATGCGGCTTTCCTCAATATGTCGTATCCTGAAATCATGTGCCAAGGTTATGACGATATTTTATCAGATCAAGAAGAGATTAAAACTGTACTCAGCCGTGCAGATGCGATTGCTATCGGACCGGGGTTAGGGAAATCTAAGTGGGCAGATTTGCTACTTAAGTTAGTTTTATCCATTCAAAAACCCACAGTGATTGACGCTGATGCACTCAACCTCTTACCTCGTCAAAAAATATCGAGCACAGCAATGGTTAATAACGGAAATCCATCTGCGACCAACTGGATTTTAACCCCCCATCCCGGAGAAGCGTCCCGTCTCTTAAATAGCGATACGAAAAGCATTCAAGAGAATCGATTTGCATCGGCAAAAAATATTTCTGAAAAATACCAAGCTGTTTGCATCCTAAAGGGGGCAGGTAGCATTATTCATGGAGATAATAAAAATTATGTTTGTGCAATGGGAAACCCTGGAATGGCAACAGCGGGTATGGGAGATGTGTTGACAGGAATTACAGGTGCTTTGTTAGCACAAAATAAAAAACGTTCTATGTTGGACATAGCTATTGATGCTGTTCAGCTTCATGCTTATTCCGGCGATCGCTGTGCTGAAAAACTCGGTGAAAAAGGCATGATAGCATCTGATTTGATTCCGGAAATAAGGTCTGCCATCAATGGGAATTGAGGATTATGAAAGAAAAACAGGCTTAATCAAAGGCGAAAGTGCGATGATTCGTTTTGGTTCTCAGCTGGGAAAAATTTTCAAAGGTGGTGACATTCTATTTCTTCACGGTGATTTGGGCGCTGGTAAAACCACCTTAACGCGGGGATTTTTACAGGGTAGGGGGCATATTGGTGCGGTTAAAAGCCCGACTTATACTTTTGTAGAACACTATTCATTTGAAGGGACAAGAATTTATCACTTCGATTTATATCGATTAGGTGATGGAGAAGAATTAGAATATATGGGCATCCGTGATTATTTTCGCGACGATGCCATTTGTATAATCGAATGGCCAGAGAAAGCGAAAGGCTTTTTACCTAAACAGGATTTGGATCTTGTCATTTCCTATGAGGATGAAGGGCAACGTAGAATCATGATAAGTGCCCGAACGAAAAGAGGAATTCAGATATTTAATCAGCTAGATGGTCTATAATCTGCATTCTACTACTGGTTTTATTTTGGCATTGCCAGACTAATAAATACGCATTGCTTTATCCCTGATTGATTGCAAAACGTACATATTTACCCTAAATACAGGAAGAAACATCGTATCGTTTGTTAAATTGAGTGAAGCCAGGTTCTTTTCTTCAAAAAAATGATGAGCTAGACAGATTTTTGACGCTAACTATTTAATATTTAACATGAAACTTCCTAAAACATCCAGTTACCGCACGCTATTTTTACTGCTCGCTTTTGTAATATCGAATACAGCGTGGGCGAAAAGTAACGCCATCAATCAGTTCCGCGTCTGGGACTCTCCTGATGTGAGCCGGCTGATCATCGATTTAAAAAAAACACCCAAATACGAAGTATTTCGTTTAGAGAACCCTCATCGTATCGTCATCGATATTCAACAAACTCGATTAAATGGAAAAAACCCTCAAGTTAAGCGAACGCATAAACTCATAAAGAATGTAAGAAGTGCGCAACGAAAGAATAGCGCACGTCGAATCGTGATTGATACCAAGGGAAAAATAAAATATCGCACATATGCATTGTTGCCCAATCGAGAATATGGCCACCGATTGGTGGTTGAACTAAGTGGGACAGGAGTCGCTAAAACCAAAAAAGTCACTCCGGCAAATAAAACCTCAGTCCCCCCCGGCTCTCAATCAGGTAACAGAGACATTATTATTGCAGTAGATGCTGGTCATGGTGGCGAAGATCCAGGGGCACTGGGTAGAGGGGGAAGTAAGGAAAAGCATATTGCGTTGCGAATTGCCAAGAAATTGAAAAAAGTCATCGATCAGCAACCGGGGTTTCGTGCTGTTTTAACCCGCAAAGGAGATTACTACCTTAGTTTGCGTAAGCGCATAAACATTGCGCGAGATAAACGGGCTGATATGTTTATTTCTATTCATGCTGATGCCTATAAAAACCCAAGAGTGAAAGGCTCTTCTGTTTTTATACTGTCTGAAAGAGGAGCAAGTGATGAAGCCGCAAAATGGCTGGCGCATCAGGAAAACTCTGCTGATTTGGTTGGTGGGGTCAGTTTGGATGACAAAGATAAAACTTTAGCAATGGTGTTATTGGATCTCTCTCAAACAGCCACTATTGATGCAAGCAGTCGTGTTGCACGAAAGGTATTAGGTGAAATTAAAAAAGTTGGTCCTGTGCACAACAAAACCGTACAGCACGCACGATTCGTTGTACTAAAATCACCGGATATTCCTTCCTTATTAGTTGAAACTGCATTTATTTCGAATCCCAGAGAAGAAAAAAGGCTTAATGACACACGTTATCAAGCAAAATTGGCGAACGCTATGTTAAAAGGGATTCAAAAATACTTTAAACAAAACCCGCCACCAAATACTTTGTTGGCCAAGAATAAGGTGTCCCAGTCTTGGTTGGTTGAACCAGGAGATACACTATCAACTATTGCACAAGCGTTTCGTGTTTCAGTGAGTGAGCTACGAAAACGAAATCAGCTAAAGACCGACAACATTAAAGCGGGCCAATTATTGGCTATCCCGTTTTGAAAAATTATATAGGAATACCCTAACGGTATGCGAGTAAGAGTTTCTAAAACCGCACGACTGAGTTTAATTGTCATTTTAATATTGGCGATTAGCTTGGCGTTTCTCTATTTAATGCAAAGACAGCAAATTTATAATAATACAAAAGAAATCAGCAGGAATTTAATTGAGCAAGAAACCCAATTTTATAATCAGTTAACCAGTGAGTGGTCTAAAATTTTAACCACATTGTCAGAGCATGGGAGCTTTAGACTATTTGTTAACGCCTACGATAAAAACAAGCTGTCAGAGGCCCCGGTTTATTTGGAACAGGTGGAAAAAGTCTTTAACGAAGTGGGTCAATATCGTCTGAGCCATATCGAATATGTACGATTTATTGGCATGAATGGACTTGAAGTAGCCGTGTCTAAAAACGGCCGCCCATTTAGGCAATTCAGAAATTTATCGAATACTAAGCTTTTTCAACAAGGGGTGAATCAAGCGAAGGGAAAACCCTCAAAACCGCATTTTGAAAAAATCAGAAATGACGCCTACATTCATCGTAGTTTGCCCATTTTTTCTCGTGGGAAAAAAATTGGAATCTTGTCGTTAACAGTTAACATTGAACAATTGCTCTCTAAGTATCAATACCTCATTGCATCCAATGTAATTGACCATGTTATTGTCTTAAACAGACAAGGAAAAATCCTCTTTCAAACAGGAAAAGTCCAAACCACTAGCAAGGAAATAAAAAACGTTGTTGCGGGTGTTAAGCAAAGTAGTGCGAAGTTTCCTATCTTAGAAGACAAAGAAAATGTATGGAGTTTTATTTTTAATAAACCCTACGAATTTTACATTCTTTTTCAAACCAGTGGAAAACGCATAACCCATTTGTTGAATGAAGAATATAAGAAACTCGGTTTGGTTTTTTCAATCAGCAGTTTCATCTTAGTAATGTTAGTGTTCTGGTCAACACGACGAATACAAAGAACCGAAGTGCAAGCAGCCTCGCAGAAAGTTATGACACAGCAACGATCTGTTCATTTTGCTTCCATGAGTGATGAAATTCGCCCACCCATTAATGCATTGCTCGGGTCTTTAATGACACTGAGCGAAACCGAAATGGATAAAAAACAGCAGTATTACGCGGAGACAGCGAAAAAATCAGCCGAATGTTTATTAGTTCTGGTTAATGAGTTTCAAGACTATTCTCGGATAAGTCGGGGTGAATTTACCTTAGAAAAAATAGAATTCGATTTACGTGCAACAGTCCATGATATATCTGAAGTAATGAGCGTTCAGGCTTATAAAAAAGGGTTGGAAGTGTCGTGTTTAGTGGGTTCAGACGTGCCGAAACGTGTGATCGGCGATGCGACAAGGTTGCGACAAATATTGATTAATCTGGTTAGTTTCGCCGTTAAGTATACTGACCATGGTGAAATTTCAATTTGCATCGCTGCGGAAGATGTGGATAACAAAAGCAAGAATATCGTTATTGATATCATAGATACAGGCAACCTGGTCGACCAGGAAACGATGTTAGAGCATTTTAAAATGTTCACTGAACCTAAGTTACAAGATCCAGAAGAGTATACCAGCGAAGGATTGGGGTTGGCTTTATCGAAGCAGTTGGTTGAGATGATGTCTGGGGAAATTACCGTCTCTGAAAACAACAGTGGCGGCAACACATTTAAATTACGATTGCCTATGCCGCATGTGTTGGAAGTTGAAACGCAAAAGCCACAAATTAGTTTGACCAACAAGCGTGTATTGATTCTTGGAGAGATAGAAACAAACCGGATTTCTCTATCACATGCGTTTAGTAAATGGGGAATGTCGGGCGCGAGTATGGACGAATTTCCCCGGGTGGTGAACGTGTTGCGTGATGCTAAAATGGGCGATAAAGCCTATGACGTTTGTATGATTGATGTCTCGCTTACTTCTTCAAGCGATAAAGCATTTAAAGCCGCAAGGAAAATTCGCGAAGAATTCAATGAAGACGAACTGGGTATCATTATCTTAACGGTTCAAGGTGCTGCAGGTGATGTTCGTAGAGCGCGCGAATTAAATGTACAGGCATTTCTGACCAAGCCGATTAGCCGAAATACCATGAGACAAACACTGTATCGTGTTTTAGATAGTCGATTAGATCAATCAGCTCAGATTGTGACACGTCATAGCCTTAAAGAAGGTGAACATAAATACGTTAATCGTGTGTTAGCTGCGGAATCAGATCCTATTGTGAAAAAACAACTGGTGAAATATTTTAATAAGTCGGGATATCAAATTGATTTTGCTGATAACGGACAAAAAGTTAAAACGGCAATAGCTGAACATACCTACAATATGATTTTGTTTGATGTAGACCTTGCCCACATGAATGTATTTCAATTTACAAAAGAATACCGTAAAGAAGAAATTGCTTTTAACACGGCGCTAAATTCTGCCCCTAACAAACATGTTCATGTTCCAATCATTGGTATTGTGCATTCGATGGACAAAGATGTTGTTGATGAATGTTACCAAGCGGGCATGGATAACTTATTGGCTAAACCGGTTAGTGATACGCAAATTAGATCCATAGTTGAACAATACTTAGAAAAAGCCGGCGAAGCAGTATAGTATTATTCGTTAAATATTAAATTTGATCTAACGCCATGAATCAATTTACTGAAGAGAAAATTATTCAATCGTGGCATAAAAATGCCCATCCTTGGGTGTCTGCCATTCGTAACAACGAAATCGAAAGTCGTCGAATGGTCACCAATGCTGCCATTATTCAAACGATCCACTCACTGAATGTTAACAGTGTTCTCGATATTGGTTGTGGAGAAGGCTGGCTAACCCGATCACTTAATCGATTTGGGATTTCAACGACAGGCTTTGATATTGTTGACGAATTGCTTGCAGCCGCTAAGAAAGAAGGTGAGGGGACTTATGTGAAATTAGCCTATGAAGATTTTCACAATTATGCATTTCACAAAACGTTTGATCTAGCCGTATGCAATTTCTCTTTGCTAGGAGACAAATCGGTTTCAAGTGTTTTCAAATCAGTGCCTGGATGTTTAGAACCCGGCGGTAAATTTGTTATTCAAACAATTCATCCAGAGGTGGATTCCGTTATGAAAAATAAAGCAAGCGGTTGGCGAGAAGGTTCCTGGAGTGGGTTTAGCGAGACGTTCACCGATCCGGCTCCCTGGTATTTTCGGACAAAAAACGACTGGCAGCAGCTATTTACAGAAAACAGTTTTTTTCTGGAGAAAATAATTGAACCGAAACATCCCCAAACAAACCTTCCGCTTTCTATTATATTTGTTGCTACCCCAAAAAAATTGGACTAACGGATAAATACGAAACGATAAAAATTTAAAACGAAACCAATATTATTTGTCTGTGATGATGTATTTTTGATAAGTGCCCAATGATTTATTTGAGATAAATTGTGGGAAAAAATTCTGCCGCTACGGTGGGTACATTCGCACCAAAACTTGAATTAATATCACTTATCATACGATTCGCGATCACAGCATAACCCCGTGAAGTTGGATGCACCCCATCCAATGAAAACGCTCCGCCGGTCGCATAAGTGGCAGTGATATTGGAACCATCACTTAATGCGATACCTTCTGTTGTCGCTAGTGCCGTCATGACGGCGGCAACATCAAACATAATTAAATCGTCGTCGGCGTCAGCAGCGGTTTGTATACTTGTATTAAAAGCGGTTCTCGCAGTTTCTACAGTGGCTACTTCAATTTTAGTTAAAACATCGCCATCAAGTAGTGGTGCGCTCACACCCCATACGAGGGAGTTTTCATCTGTCGGATCGACAGGTTGGCCAATTTTGGTACGAGTGGGTAAAATTACAAGATCTTCTGCCGTTGCTAAACGCATATTGACAAGAGCCGCATCTAACCCGGTTAAATCGGTTAGGTCTTCGTCTAGAATTACAACAGGATTTTGACCAGCTACGAAAGATATTTCACGGGCATCTTTCTCAGTTTGATCAATAGCAGAGCCTAATCTGGCGAGTTCAAGCCCGTCATTGTACGCAGTATATGCAGCATTAAGTGTGTCGGCAGTTGCCTGGTCTAATGGCACGGCGTTATAAGGCACAGTTGTAAAATAAGGAATAGTGGTGACATCAGGAACATTAACCAATACACCTTTTGCATCAGGGGATGCGGTTGTCATGGCTCCAAGCAATTGACCATATAATGTATCAAATACAATCGTGTTGGTAATATCATTGGAGCCATAGGTAGCGGGATCTGTTACAGGATTAGTTTGATCAACGCCGATGCCGCCCGATGTGGCATAAGATAAAATATCATTGTTACCTATCCAAAGAATAAAAAATGTTGGTTGCTGAGCGGCGGCATCGCCGATAATACTTGACGTTGCGGACGATGCAAATCGAACATAATATGGATTTGCTGATAATGGGTCGGTAGCTAATCCTGCTGGATTACCCAGTCCCTCCGCAGCTAAATGAAAAGATTTAGCGCCTGGAACCCCAACGTTATTGAAAGGACCTGTAAGTGGTGCTGCATCTATAACCTCTGTTGTAGGCGCACCAGCAATTGGTTCTGGTGATAGAGCTTCTGCATCTAGGACGAGTCTGTTAGCAAACTCTGGATTTTCATTTTCGCTAAAAAGTAATCCACCAAGATTATCGTTCATTAATGGTTGAAAAAAGTTTCCACCCCCTGCACGGGCAAATTGTTCGGCCAAAATGGCAGGGTAGGAGTTTTCTTGTCCAGATCGGTAAAGTGCGGCATCGGCATAACCTGCAGTAATGGAATCACCAATGGATACAAATGTACTAAAATCTGCGCTGCCACTGCTACGGGCGGGTTCATCTTCAATGGGGTTATCAAAGTTTTTATCACATGAGATAATAGACACGCATACGAAACACGTATATATAAGGTTTTTGAATGGATTGTTACTCTTTTTTAAACCCTTCACAGATGGTATATATTGTTTCATTATATGTGGTCTCAATAATTATAATTTAGGCCAAGGCCGAAAATAGTAACATTTGTTAAATAATCCCCACCGAATGAGGTAGGTGGTGTTGAGGGGTTGCCATCGTGGTCTATAAAATCATAAGAACCGTTGAATTCGGTAATATGTAAATATACGAATGATGTTTCAATACTCAGTCGTTTGTTTAGTTTAAGCCCGCCTCCCAATGTTAAACCGACTGAACTATTTCTTGCTGTTTCTGGAGTGAAATAACCATCACTAATAGGTGTTTGATCGTAGTAGCTACCAACTCTAACGGTGATTTTGGGTGAAAGGTTATGCTGAACACCAATACGATAAATATTGGAATCACTATACTTTCTAGGATTTGTAGAATCAGCGATTTCAGGACTTTCGAATGTGAAATCTAAGCTTTCGTAGGCGCTCCAGAAAGTTCTGTTCAATTCAAAAGCAATCGTTGTTTGACTGCCAAGAGAATACGAAGCACCAAAAGATAATTCGGCGGGCAAAATGAGAGTTGCGTCGTAAGTGGTGTTTGGGTAGGTGGATTGTAAGGTATCTGCTATATTGCTGAAATTCGCTGTTCTATTTTTTGCTTCCATATCAACTTGTGACCGAAAACTCATCCCTAATGATAAGTTGTCATTGGGTTTTGCTAGTATTCCTAGTGTGTATCCCCACGCAGTAATGCCACTTCCCTTGATGGTTACATTTGATCGTTTTCCATCTTTATCTGCGACTGAGGGAGAGGTGCTTAGGTTACGATTTAGATGTACGTAGCCGTTAACAAAAGTGGGGCCTGCCCCAATGCTAACTGTATTGTTAATTTTGTAGGAAAATGTGGGTTGGGCATAAATTGTTTTTAGCGAAATATTATTCACTAAATGCGAACCTGCCCAATCGAGAGGCCATTCCACAGAGTTCCCATAAGGTGTGTATATTCCAAAACCTAAAGAGGATTTTTCATTAATTTTTGTCGCTTGGTAAATATAAAATGGCGTTCCGATGGGATTGTTCGTATCGTAAGCTTTGTTGGTCGTTTTATTTTGATATTTACCTTGCGCATCAATCAGTGAGACGCCAATACTTGAGCTTGATTTGGACTCAAGAAACGACATCCCCGCCGGATTAAAAAAAACAACTTCGGCACTTTCCGTCATCGCTGTTCCGACATGGCCCATGCCTGTAGCACTTTGCCCTTGCAACGCGACACGATATCCACCGGCAAGGGCGCTGGTTGACACGCACAATCCCGCAATTAAAAATAGTTTAATCTTCATATTGGTCATTTCTACTTACAGTTAGATTGTATGTTGCCAGCGATGCAACAGAGGTTAAGACAACGTAAAAAGAACGCATTTGAAAAGCAGGTTTAAAGATACAAGAGGCATTCGTTATTTGCAATCGCTTCATGAAAGCAATCACACCGTGAATGATGTGTGACGAGGGATACTTGTTATTATTGGCAGCGGTTATTAATACACTGAGTCATTGGCTTACTCACGAACATGCAATCAGATTCTAATTGTAGTTTTTTATTCAATTGACGGGATAAGGACTGATGTTTTTTAGAAAGTGTAGTGAGTTTGCTTATGTCCGTATTTTTTTTGGAGAAGGCGATATAGGATTTTGGCCCACCACACGCTTTAGCGCCCAAAGGTATTGCGTCACATTGGGGATTGCTAGTGCATACTTTATCGCCAACAAGGGTTTGAATTTGTTTTTCGGTTTTTAAAATATCGGATTTAAGACCTTCGATATCATTTGGGTTAACGATCGTAACACTTGCCGGTTTCGTAACAATTGTTGTAGCCGTATTTTCCGGCTTGGTTGGATTCGCACTGCATGCTGCGGAGAGAATAATTATACCGATGCAGGTTAAGGTAGAAAGCTGGGTTATGAAGCAAGCTTTACTATCGAAGCGTTTTTTGCTCGCCAGTATTCGGGGAAACTGTGTTTTGTCACTACGTAAAATAGTCAGCCTACCTTTTATCTAGTTTTATCAACTTCTATCTAAGGTGATCGTGCAAGGTCGATTTTACATGATCATTGATGTGGTTTGTGTAAAGACGATTAATACGACAGTTCCAATTGCCGCGGCGATAACGCGATATGCACTTGGGTCTTGTTTGTTCATTTGATACTCCTTTTTGTTTAGCAAGCAGCTTCTAATTAAGTGTAGCCATTGCGTTAGAGCATAAAACGAATCAGTTGTTCCGTGTGTTAAGTGCATTACACCTCATGCTAAATTGTTAAAGCATAAACACCCAGCAGTACAGCGCTGACACATAAGCCAAGAATGATTTTATCTTCGGTTTTTGCACCGGGGGTTAGTGTGGTGATTTCAGGGTTTTTCTCATCGTAGAAAACAGTTAAAGAACCTCCTTCAGGGTATTGTTTTATAAAGTATTTATCAAACCCGGGCATCGTAACCTCTTCTGGCGAAGGTTCAACTAATTTATTAAACTGTTTGCCTGAGATTTCATATTCGTAGTGGATCATCGGGTAGCTCAATGACGGGTCATTTTCAGCGTAACTAATGGTGGCCTCTGTTTTTGGCCATTGCTTGGATTTATCAGCGCGCATAATTTTGCGTGCATACCATGCAACCGCAAAGAGCCCAGTAAACACAAAAATTATAATAATAATCGAATAGTAATGCAGCATGCGACGTCTCTTAGAATATTGCGAAACGCCAACACTACACCAGCTTTAGATGGGAATCAAAAGTGGAGAAATCTCGGACGAAAACGTGAGATTAGCTTAGTAATTCTCTTCCCAAGAAATATAGTTTTCTAACTGTTTGATGGTGTACTTTTGATCATTGATAATTTCTTTAACGACATCACCGATTGAAATCATGCCTAAGAGTTTTTCATTTTCTAATACCGGCAGATGACGAATGCGGTGTTCCGACATGAGGATCATACACTCGTCTATATTTTGCTCGGGGTGTGTGTAAAAGACTTGTCGTGACATGATGTCTTTTACATGAGTCTCATTCGAAGCGCGATTATTAAGAATGACTTTGTGGGTGTAATCTCTCTCTGAAATGATACCAACCAATTTTTCATCTTTGACAACTGTTAATGCACCCACATTTTTATCAGCCATAATTTTAATGGCTTCCAGTACCATGGCGTCAGGATCAATTGACCATAACTCGCTTGTTTTTTTTGATAAAATTGTTTTAACATTGGACATAGTATGTCTCCTTTAGAGGCCAGTACATTATGATTCAGCAAATTTTGAGCCGATGAAAACCAAAGCGAAAAGGATATTTAATGCCTCTATCATTATCCAATAGCCCGTTAATTTCCACTGATGAATTGCAAAATGTGATGGATAACAATGAAATCGTTGTTGTCGATTGTCGTTTTGATTTGGCGGATACCTCCCAAGGGGAAAAGGCTTACAAAGAAAGTCATCTTCCCAATGCCGTTTATGCGCATTTAGACAAGCATTTAAGCGGCCCGGTTCAAAAGGGAGTCACCGGCAGGCAGCCGTTACCGGACGCAGAGACGCTAAGCGCATTATTTTCCACATGGGGTATTTCTAAAGATAAACTTGTTGTTGTGTACGATAATGTAACAGGGCCGTTTGCGGCGCGATTATGGTGGATGTTAGTTTGGCTGGGACACACCAACACCCGTGTGCTTGATGGTGGATGGAAGAAGTGGACTTCAGAAGGCAGAGAAACAACAACGGTAGTCCCTCAAGCTAAGCCAGTTAATTTCAAATCAGATATTAATGCATCCATGTTGGCGGACGTAACGGATGTCGAAGACAGGGTGGCGAATAAAAATGGAATATTAGTTGATGCAAGGACAGCTGATCGTTTTGCGGGAGAAAACGAAACAATGGATCCAAAAGCCGGACATATACCGGGTGCCATCAATATTCCTTTTGTGAGTAATTTAACGGATACCGGCGAATTTAAAACAGCGGAAGCTCTGGCGAATCAATATCAACAGGCATGCTTAAACAAGCCGGGTGAAGACGTATTAATTTATTGTGGGTCGGGCGTTAGTGCGACACACAATGCATTAGCCATGATACATGCGGGTATGGACGGAATGAGAATATATGTAGATTCCTGGAGCCATTGGATAAATGATGATGATCATGGTATTGCAACGGGGATTAATGATTAAGGGACAATGGTATCTAAACAACTAACAGCCTTTTGTCAGACACAAAAGGCTGTTAGTTTATTCGTTGAAGTAAAACCGACGAGTGAATCGATTTTTACACGTTTTAGTTTATGATTTTTTCGCTTTGTCACCCCAAATTTCTTTCAAGCGTTGGTCTCGACCGCAATTCCATCGATAAACTTTATATCTCACAGGGCTCTTTTTATAGAAATCCTGATGGTAGCTTTCATCTCCTTTGATGGGATAAAACGTCGAGGCATTTAATATAGGGGTAACAACCTTTTTATTGGGGAATTGTTTGACCACTTTCATTCGCGAATCTTCAGCAATCTTTTTTTCTTCATCATTGGCAACGAAAATGGCACTTAAATAGGCATGCCCCTTATCGCAAAACTGACCTCGCGCATCAAACGGATCGATGTTTACCCAGAAGTGATCAATTAATTGTTTGTAGCTGACAATGTTTGGATCGTAAGTAATTTCAACCGCTTCATAATGTCCTCGATGATTGCCGTTATATACCGGGTTTTTAATTTTGCCACCGGTGAAACCTGAAATAACATCCGAGACGCCTTCAAGTTTCTCGAAATCTGATTCCATACACCAAAAACAACCACCGGCCAATACGGCTTTCGCTGAGAAACTGTTAGGCGCATAAAAAAGAATGAACAGAAGCGGGAATAGCGAGATAGCTTTTTTCATAATACTTTCCTGTTAACTAATGACAATAGAACAAAGTATGAGCGTAATTATTCACATGAATATCACAAAATCATCATTTTTTCATTATTTGCAGTGATTGTTGTTAATTTTGATTCTCTAATAAATTTAGATAAAACAATAGGCTACATATTATTTATGGGTTATTAGACGGTTCTCTTTATTCTTAACTGTCGCAAGAGCAGAACCGTTTTAAATATAATATTAGCCCATGTATAATCTCATTTTTTGATTATCAATTGAATTACAGGTATTTATGTTAATCGTTATTTCCCCAGCAAAAACCTTAGATTATGAAACCCCGCCCGTTACAAAAAAACATACGATTCCTGATTATTTAGACGACGCTCAGCAACTCATCAATCGTGCAAAACAATACTCAACACTGGACATTTCAGATGTCATGTCTGTGAGCACCAAAATAGCTGAACTTAATTTTGAACGGTTTCAACAATGGCATACTCCGTTTACGCCTGATAATGCCAAACAAGCGGTGCTTGCATTTAAAGGAGATGTCTACTCCGGCTTAGATGCAACGACATTAAAGGCGGCAGATTTTACCTACGCACAAAAACATTTGCGTATTTTGTCAGGTTTATACGGTTTATTGAGACCGCTAGATCTGATGCAGCCTTATCGATTAGAAATGGGACGAAAAATTGTCAGTGATCGTGGCAGTAATCTTTACGAGTTTTGGGGAGAGGAAATTACCGACGGCTTGAATTCGCAATTAAAGAAACTAAAAACACATTATCTGATTAACCTGGCGTCTAATGAATATTTCAAAGCGGTCAAACCAAAATTGCTCAATGCCGAAGTCATCACCCCAGCTTTCAAAGACTTTAAGAATGGGGAATATAAAATGATAGGGGTATACGCCAAAAAAGCGAGAGGCATGCTCAGCCGCTACATTATTGAAAATAAATTAACAGACGTGGAACAAATTAAAGATTTTAATTTAGATGGTTATAAGCTTAATTCATCATTAACCAAAGGCAATACGTGGGTTTTTACCCGTAAACAATAGATACGAATAATATGTTCAGCATCTTTAAAAAACCACCCATACTCGACGATGAAATTGTTCTTTGGTTATTTGATACATACCGATGGTCATTAACGAACTTTAATGCGCAATATTTTTACTCAGACACACAATTAATTCTGCCCAACAATTCTTATTTTTCGGGTGAAGAAAACACCGCTGAAGGTATGGCTAAATTAATTTTTTCACAAGTAAAAAAATATGCCGGTATGAGCCATTGGCCTTGTGATCTCGTTGATGAAAATGAATATGTGCCACGAACGCCACCAAAAATTGCTATTAAGGGACCGATTCGAGGAAATGATCTCGTTCTTCAAGATGAGGATTCATTCGAGGGTAAATTTGTCGTGACGTATAATCGTTTTCAGCTAAATGACCCGGAAGTATTAATCGCCAGTTATGCTCATACTCTGGCCTTTTATCTGGGGCTGATGGCTGAGACTCCGCCTCCTGGTGGCAAAGAAAACTTGCCTCATGCCACGGAATTATTAGCCATATTTATGGGGTTTGGCGTCATTATGGCGAACTCCGCTAATACTCGAAAGATACGCTCCTGCGGGAGCTGTTCAGGGCCAGCGGTTGAGCGGGCTAATTATCTCTCTGAGTTTGACACATGTTATGCGTTAGCTATTTTTTCTACATTGAAAAAAATCGATCAAAAAAATGTAATCTCTGGACTTAAAAAAACACTAAGACCATTTTATAAAAATGCACTCAAAGATGTAAACAACCGTCAGACATTGCTGGATCAATTGGCACAAATTGAGGGTGATAAAATGTTAGCGAAGCCTTCACAGACGTCATCGTCATGAATCAAGATTTGGCGAAATTTCTTAAAGCAAAAAAACGTCCGGCGGGGACGAGAAATTATCCTAATCTAAACGGTTTTTTGTTTTCCATGGCATGTTCGCCTGAAAGAATCGCAGCCGATGTTTGGTTGCCAATGGTGTTTTCCCATTCAGATCCAAAATTTAAACATAAAGAAGAACAAGAAAAAATTCAGCATGCTTTAGTACTCGAGTACGAAGATCTAGAAAATAGAATTAACAATAATGATAAAATACTTGCCCCGTATTTTGAACCCAGTGCAGAAGTCATGGAAAATTTTGATGAGGATTCGCCGATTGCGCATTGGGGGCGGGGTGTACAGGATGGCTTTGATGTATTGTCCCCAGTTTGGGAAGCTTATGTTCCCATTGAGCATCGAAAACATGTAAATACGTTCATATCAACTCTGACTTTTTTTGCTGACATAAAACAAGCAAAGCAAGCCTGTGAACTTCAAGATGTTGATAACTTAACGCGAGAAGTATTCGCAGAAACGGTTATTGATAATTTTGAAGCCGCGGCAATGGGGTATGCGGAATTTGGATTGGGTATTCGCAAGACTCACGAACAAGATCAAGAAAACACGGCGTCAGGATCATAATAATAATTTTCCGTGTTCACAGAGAGTGATCACAACAATTCAAGAAATATTTGAGAGGTAGATGAGTGAAAATTGAAAAAAATAAGGTGGTGACTTTTCATTACACGTTGAGCGAACCGGGAAAGGGAGAATTAGAGAATTCTAAGGATCAAGATCCGGTATCCTATTTACATGGTCATAATGGCATGCTTCAAGGAGTCGAAGACGCGTTAGAGGGGAAGGCGGTTGATGAGAAGGTCAACATCACTTTGGAGCCAGAGCAAGCTTATGGCCCTGTGAGAGAGAATGCCGTTCAACGTGTCCCGTTAAAACATATTGCAAAATCGTCCAAACGAGCGAAGCTGAAGCCTGGAATGGTTGTGCAAGTCAATACTGCTAATGGTCTGCAAGAAGTCGTCGTGGTAAAAGCAGGGTTAAAAAATGTTGATGTGGATACCAATCACCCATTCGCGGGTAAAACATTAACATTTGATATTGAAATATCAGAAGTAAGAGATGCCACGGAAGAAGAATTGTCCCATGGTCACTCTCATGGTGTTGGTGGGCATCAGCATTAATTCAACACTAATATTGATAGTTAAAAATAGGTTTTAAACAATAAGTAAGGGTAATTAACCCGTTGCCAGTGAATTGAGGGGAATATGAAAGATTTTTTGGGAATTTTAAGACTTGTAGCGATAGTGGAAGGTCTCTCGCTGCTTACTCTGTTATTTATAGCGATGCCATTAAAATATCAATTCGGTAATACAGAGATAGTGCCGGTTGTTGGTATGACCCACGGTATTCTTTTTATTATCTTTTTAGCTATTGCTATGTTTGTTAGCCAACGAAAAGAATGGTCTGATAAGTTTTTCATGCTGTTGATTTTATCATCAATGGTGCCGTTTGCGACTTTCTTTATGGATAGAAAACTAAAAACATTAGCGGAATAAATTCTAATCTCGTTAATGATTTAAAACGGGAGCGCTAATAACGGATGATTAGCGTTTTTGATAGTTTTTTTTGTAAGTCTCTTCCCCGATAAATTCAATCTGCTTTTCAATTATCCAGTCCATGGTACTTAACATGGGCTGATATTTTTGTGGATTATTTTCCAAGTACGACAGTGTATGAACGATCGCCTCAATTGTTGAAATTGACTGGGTATTTGGTTCCTTGCGAATCTTATACCGACTAATAAAATCTGGCGATAGACTTAATTTGGGTAGCGCTGAAATTTGTGGATAATCATACAACATTTTTTTCGTTTTTCTCCAACTTCCATCCAAGAAGAGTAACGGTGATGTCATGTCTATTGGCATATCCTGCATGGAGTGTGCATCGTTGCCAGGATAGACAAGCATGGGTCGTTTTTCTTCAATTTTTTTAAGGAAAAGATTTAATAGATTTTTATTTTTGGTTGATATCATTTCCAAATTGTTCAAACTGAGTTCTGCAATTCTTGCTGTGCCCAGCGGGTGGTGAATTTCGCTTTTATCTTGAATGATCCACACAGGCCAATTATTATGAACCGTGGTAATCGTATGGCAATAGCACACGCTGACGGGGCGTTTGCATCGATCGCACATTTTACGTTGCATTATAACTTTCCCATCAAAACTTCACTTATTAATAATTACTGCTACGCTTAAATAGATTGGCCGAAAAACTAGAGTCCATGTAATTTGTTTTTATATATCATGTTGTTTATAAAAAAGCGAAGGAGAAGCAATGCGTTATTCGGAAAAGCTGACAAATGAGCTCAACTTATTATTACATTTTAATTCAGATTCCAACTTAGAAGGAATTAAGGTTCATCACACTGCTGAGCTTCACACAATAGAAGCTGCGCAAAGACTATATGCCAAAGG
>Ga0316207_10002305_pt1 | contig 20008 bp, 14 predicted proteins | sample 6weekpyrite_MG_FD_204943 | JGI IMG/M metagenome (GOLD analysis project Ga0316207, IMG submission 204943) | Microbial mat bacterial communities from mineral coupon in-situ incubated in ocean water Damariscotta River, Maine, United States -... | ecosystem: Environmental > Aquatic > Marine >...
GTTTTAGATATTCAGCACCCACGCGTTTTAAATCATCAACAGCGACTTTCAACACCCGCTCTCTAAATAACTGACGTTGTTCTGGCGTACGCCCATAAAGCTCATTATGGTAGGCCTGTTTTGCTTCGCCTGCAGGTGAGCCCGGTTTATCCATACTACCAATCACACCCAGTATGGCTTCTTCTACCTGCAGAGCGCTATGCTCTGTGTTGATCAGCCATTCGATGGATTTATCAAAATCTTCCAGTGTTTCAGCCAGACGTGGATCACGATATGAGAAAAAGCGGAAGCAGGCATTGCCAGGCTCATGACTGGCGCCCCCACCATAGGCACCGCCCTGTTCACGAATCACACGATGTAGATAACCATTGCGCATAAAGCCACCTAATACTGTGAGCACCGGCGCATCAGGGTGATTTACAGGCACCGTAGGAAATGACTTGGCGCAGAAATTGACCTGGGTACTGGTTAACCAGGCCTGTTTAATTTGCTGTTTAACTTCCGGCTGGGTAAATGTGGGTATATTTGCAGATTTGTTATCCTGCCAGTATTGCTTGATATCCGATTCTATTGGTTGCTGCTGTTCTTTCTCCGCTATGGTGAGATAACGTCGAGGTGCAGCCATAATTTTTTCATGAATTGTTTTAAACTGATGACACAGATGTTGCAGTGCCTGCTGTTCACTCAGGCTATCGTCCAGCTGTTTAAGACTCTTAATACCCTGCAGGCCGGATAAACGATGACTCAACTCGGCCGCCGGACTCATGCCGCTACTCGCTGCAACCATGGCCAGGCTATGACCTTGCCCGGTGACACTCTGCTCACTGCGCGCACGTTTCTGTGCAACCAGTTCTCTGATGCGTTCGAGCTCATCAAAGCGTGCTTTATTAAACATCTCAGACATCAGATCATTCAGCTGGCTATGGTTTCTTGCCAGCGCCTTACCTGAGAATACAAAAAAGGCCTTAATGTCCTGCTCGTTCTTAATTAATCCACGTACACTGGTATAGGCATGAACACCACCACTCACACTATCCTGCCAGGCCTGTGACTGCAGGTAGGTTTTATCGCCGCAGCCCAGCTCTGTGAGACAGTAAGTATAAATCGGTAACAGATTAACCAGCTCATCGTCCAGCTCAGGCAGATCAACAATGAGTTGCTGATAGATCAGACCGTTGGTGCCCTGCTCATAAAATGCATGCTCAACACCGTCAATCTGACGGCTGCTACCCGATGGTATCTGCATATCAGCCGGTACATCTTCCAGCCCTACTTTAGGGAGAATACTAATATCATCGACTTCGTTCTGACGAGCCTGCAGGGCGGCTGCCTGTTCAACAATATGCTGCTTTTGCGAATCGCTCAGGCCCGCTTTAATCTCTGCCAGTCTGGCGATTTCGGCCTGCTCTTTCTCCTTACTCAGATCAGCATCAGGCGCCATCACCAGTCGAATGCGGTGTTTATTGTCCAGCAGATTTTTCTTCACCAGATTTTTTATAAATTCTGGATCTTTTATATCTTCTCGTAACTGCTCCAGCACCGGCTCCAGATTCATCACCGCAATGGGATCACCACGATGGATGGCCGCAGACAGACCACCCAGAATCAATTGCATACCATAGGGGTAGCCGTCACCGCCGATTTCTCGCTGACCAAGTTCCAGCTGATGCAGCACCGCCTCAACCTGAGATTGCTCAACACCGTTTTCCGCTACCTCTTCAAGCACTTGCAACACCAGTGCTTCAACCGCGTCAGCATTATCTGCCTCTGAACCCTCCACGCCGCACATAAAACTCATTTCACGATTGGAATCTTCCAGCCCACACAGTGGCGAAGGCGCAGCCCCCAGATCCGTCGTTTCCAGCGCCTGTTGCAGCGGAGATGCGGAGTTATCCAGTAACACACTGGACATCAGGTGTGCCTGTAGCATTTCTTCCAGTGACGTACTTCGACCCAGTAGCCAGCTCACTACAATGTGCGTTTTTGCACGGGTATCATCTTCATCAAGTGCATAGCGGCTGCTAAAGGTGTGCGGCTCTGCATAACGCTGCTCATCTTCCACTCGAATCTGTGTGTCCAGTTTTTCAAAGCGGCTTAATGCCTTTGCTTCAAATACGGCATGATGTTCAATTGCCGGGATATCACCAAAGGTCATAAACACCGCATTCGACGGGTGGTAATGCACCTTATAAAAGTCTTTCAGTTGCTGGTAACTCAGGTCGGGTATATTCACCGGATCACCACCGGAGTTGTAGTGATAGGTGGTCGTTGGAAACAGATGCTCCGTGACGGTTTGCCACAACGTGCTGACAGCCGAACTCATGGCGCCTTTCATTTCATTAAATACCACGCCTTTATAAACCAGGGGTGTTTCAGGGTCATCCGCTTTTTCAAACTCAAAGCGGTGGCCTTCCTGAGCAAAGTCCAGCTCTGCAATACGCGCGAAAAATACCGCATCCAGATACACATCCATCAGATTATCGAAGTCTTTTCGATTCTGGCTGGCAAAGGGATAGGCAGTCCAGTCACTGCTGGTAAAGGCATTCATAAAGGTGTTGAGTGAACGGCGAATCATCATAAAGAAAGGGTCACGCACCGGGAAACGCTCACTGCCACATAGCACCGTGTGTTCCAGCATATGCGCCACACCGGTTGAGTCAGTAGGCACAGTGCGCAGGGCCACCAGAAAGACGTTTTCATTATTGTCTGCTGCCAGATGGTAATGCACCGCACCGGTTTTAATATGCTCGTACTCTTCAACCACAATATTCAGCGAATCAATTTTCTGAGATCGCTTCCATTGAAACGCGGGGTGCTGCTGAGCAGGCTTCAGACCTTCTGATGACATAAACAATTCCACATGATGAGTGAGCTGCCGATTGTACCCCTGATACCACAGTGAATGAAACCATCGCTGGAAAGGTTATAAGATCAGACAGCGTTCATTCACCCTGGCTACGCGATATGACGGTTTTTACCTGTGCTGATTTATGCGAGAATACACGCCCTGTATAAGAAGATAATAATGACACAAAAAATAGACTCCGGAATGACCAAACCACTGACAGCTGATCAGTTAAGACCTGGCTGCACTGCCAGCTCCCTGCCCTTTAAAACGACTGCCGAACTGGATGACCTGCCAGAGATACTTGGTCAGGATCGTGCTTTTCAGGCCATAGAATTTGGTATTAGTGTGGCCCACCGCGGCTACAACCTGTATGTCATGGGCTCATCAGGGCTTGGCAAACACGGCCTGATTCGTCGCTATTTGAAAACCATCGCGATTGACAAAGAAACCCCCTCAGACTGGTGTTATGTGCGTAATTTTGAGCAGGATTACAAACCCAGGGCGCTCCGGTTGCCTGCAGGCCAGGGGCGTGTTTTCAAAAAGGATATGAAAAACCTGATTGAGGATATTGGCAAGGCCATCAATGCCGCGTTTGAAGCCAGCGAATATCAGGAACAGGTTCAGGTAATTGAAAAATCGTTTCAGAGTAAACAGAGTGGCCTGCTGGAAAAACATGCTGAACAGGCGCGTTCACAGGAAATAGACCTGAGCCATACACCTTCCGGTTTTATGCTAACGCCGATGATTGATGGACGGAATATCACCGAAGAAGAGTTCGATAACCTACCTGATGATATCAAGGACAGCATCGAAGACAAGATAGCCACATTTCAGGATGAACTCGAGTACCTCGCACCTGAAATGTCACGCCAGCGCCGTGAACATAATATAAAAATTAAAAAGCTGAACCGAAAAGTTGCACTGTTTTCAACCAGCAGCCTGGTTAAAGATGTAAAGCGTAAATACAAGACGCTACCTGAAGTCACCAATTACCTTAAAGGCTTACAGGAAGATATCCTGCATCATCTCGAAGATTTTGCCGAAGCTGAAGAAGAAGAGACGAGCAATGATCAGCAACATCATCAATCGAACAAAAAAGAATCGTTACAGCGTTATCAGGTAAATCTGATTGTCGATTCCTGCAACCAGAAAGGTGCACCGGTTGTATATCTTGACAACCCGACCTACCAGAATCTGGTGGGGCGCATTGAATACGAAAGCCGCTCATCCAGCCCGGGCAATAATTTCACCCTCATCAAACCCGGCGCACTGCTTCAGGCAAATGGCGGCTATCTGGTTCTGGATGCACATAAAATCCTCTCTACGCCCCATGCCTGGGATGCTCTAAAACGCAGCCTGTATGCGAAAAAAGTAAAAATCGAAAATCTTGATCAGGTAGTTGGTGGTGATGTATCTGTCACACTTGAGCCAGAACCGATTCCATTTAAAGTAAAGGTTATTCTGCTGGGTAGTCGCAATACCTATTATTTACTACATGAAATAGATCCGGATTTCCCCGAGTTATTCAAGGTTGAAGCGGACTTTGAAGAAGAGCTGTGGCGTGATGACGAAAGCACACTTAAATATGCACGACTCATTGCTTCACGCGCCCGCAAGTTTCAATTGAAAGATCTGGATGCCGCTGCGGTTGCACGTATTATTGAATTCAGTTCTCGACTCGCCAACGACATTGAAAAACTGTCAACTCGATTACGCACCATTGATGACCTGTTAATTGAAACCCAGTTCTGGGCTGATCAATCACGCCATGAACTGATCACCGTGGATGATGTACAGGAAGCGATTGATGCACAAATTTATCGAACCAGCCGCATTCAGGGCCTGATTCAGGACGACATTCAACGAGGTACTTTAATGATTAATACCGACGGTGAAGCCGTAGGTGAAATTAATGGCCTGTCAGTTTTTGATATCGGTAAATACGGCTTTGGTCAGCCTTCACGCATCTCCGCTACCGTGCATCTGGGCGATGGTAAAATCATTAACATCGAACGTGAAGTTGATTTAAGTGGTTCGATACACGACAAGGGTGTGCTGATTTTATCTGCGCTACTGGCCAGCCGTTATACGCGCGACACGCCACTCTCTTTTTCGGCCAGTATCACTTTCGAACAATCCTATGGCCATATAGATGGCGATAGTGCCTCGGTTGCTGAACTGTGCGTACTCATCTCTGCACTCACAGGACTACCAATTCAACAGGGCCTGGCCATTACAGGCTCACTCAACCAGCAGGGACGCGTTCAGGCGATTGGTGGCGTGAATGAAAAAATCGAAGGCTTCTTTGATATCTGTAATCAGCGAACACTTACGGGCAAACAGGGCTGTATCATTCCTGCGGTGAATGTACGAAACCTGTCGCTGCGCCAGGATGTGGTTGATGCTGTGGCCAGTGGTTTATTCAATATTTATCCAATTGAACACTATGAACAGGCCCTGGAATTACTACTGGGTATGCCTGCAGGAGAGCAGCTGACTGATGGAAGTTACACTAAGGACAGCATTAATGACCGTGTCACGAAACGGTTATGCGAGTATGCAAAACAACGTCGAGCTGCACAGATTATTTTATAATTAAATCAGAACACCCCTTAATAATCCTGCTTTCTCTCAAGTAACTCCGCATAAGTCTCCCTCTAGCTGTATAAGCATGAGGGATTTTTCTTACTGACCTGTTAATTTTTTCAATACCCACAACAGCAGACAAAACTCTGACTATACTCTGAGATATTGTAAAAAATTTAACAGGGCCGGTTACTGTGGAACACACCATTGATACGAATCAGAAAGCACTTTCAATTAATCTCGACAAAGGTCAGTACGGCACCATTGCTGAAATAGGCGCCGGTCAGGAAACCGCACGCTGGTTTTTCCGCGTCGGCGGTGCGGCTGGCACCATTGCCAAAGCCATTTCAGCCTATGACATGCAGTTCAGCGATTCTATCTATGGCACATCGCCTCGTTATGTCAGTCGTGAACGACTGGGGGCCATGCTTGATCTTGAATATCGATTAATTATTGAGCGTATTGGAGAAAAACGCGGTAATGAAAGTACTTTTTTTTCATTTGCGAATACCGTGGCCTCAAGAAGCTATAGCCGGGATGTCGATGGTCAGGGCTGGATTGGTATTAAATTTCAAAGTTCACCCTGCAGTGAGCCCTCACAAATTGATTTGCATGTTCATCTACAGACCAAAAATGTAAATCAGGATCAGGAAAATATCGGCATACTGGGGGTTAACCTGATTTATGGCGCACTGCATTATCACGATGACCCTGTGCAGTTACTTAAATCACTAATGGATAACATCCCACCCGGCACACTTGAAATAGACTTAATCGATTTCTCCGGCCCGGCTTTCAAAGAGGTCGACAATCGACTTATGGCCTTACGCCTGGTCGAGCTTGGCATGACGCCGGGTGCCATGTTCAATGCCAAAGGTGAAATTGTTCACCCCGCCGATATACTGTATAAAAAAGCCATATTAATAGAACGCAGTCGTTTTAATCCACCTACTTTGCTCAATATGAACATGCTGGATTGCGCGCAGGAAATGTTTTTGCAGCAGCATGAAATACCCGAAGATGAACTCGTCGTTATTTCTGAAATGACCCTGCATAATTTAAAAGCAGGTGATGATATCTGCGTAAACGATTTTTTACAGCGAGCCGACATACTTTGCGCACTGGGTAAAAATGTACTCGTCTCTAATATGGGTGAATATTACAAACTGGCTGACTATCTGTTTCGATGTACTCAGCGTTCTATGGCGATCACTCTGGGCATTCCGACGCTGAATGAAATCTTTAACGAAAGCTATTATGAAAATCTACCCGGCGGCATTCTCGAGGCCTTTGGCAGACTGTTTAAATACGATTTACAACTCTATGTTTCACCCAGTATTGATAAATCAAACAATGAGCTGATTAATACGGACAATTATAGCCCACAGAAAAACCTTACCCATCTTTATAAATACTTATGCGAGAATAATTTAATCTCAGCGTTAAATACCATTAACTGTGACTATCTCAACATACATTCAAATGAAGTGCTGGATGAAATAAAATCGGGCAACCCATCATGGGAAGAGAAAGTACCGGCCACTGTCAAAGATGTGATTAAATCCAGAAAGCTTTTTCACTCATAATAAGCGGCAACAACCTTAATCTAAACTGCAATAATGCAGTATAGATTAAGGCCATCAAGAACTAAGTCTGCATCCCAAGCAGGCGCTTTATAAACGCTCTCACATCATGCCCAACAGCCAGGGTCGCCGGAATAGTAAACAAGGTTACAACTGTTGCAAAAATAAGGCCTGATGACAAGGCCAGTGCCATAGGTGATACAAAAGGATCAAGACCACCCCAACCATAAGCGGTCGGCAGCAAACCGACAACGGTTGTCGCCGCTGTCAATAATACTGCCCGTAAACGTCGTCGCCCTGCTGTTAGTATGGCCTCTTTAATTTTCATACCCTGCTCTCTGGCGCGCTGTATAAATACCAGCAGCACCAGCGAACTGTTCACAACAACACCGGTAAGCGCGACCATTCCCATGGTAGAAAAGAAGGACAGCGGCATGGGCTTCCACCACAGATCATGCAGGTAGAAGCTTAAAATAACACCAATTGCTCCAAACGGAATCGCCAGCATAACAATCAAAGGATAAATCATACTGTTGAACTGAATGGCCAGAATAAAGAAAATGGCTATCAGCGCAAACACGAAGGCGACCAGCAGACTTACAAATGATTCCTTGTTCTTTTCCTGCTCTCCACCGTAGTTAACCTTGACGCGATCAATGATGCCCGCACCCCATCTAGCTTCATTGTCTTTTACAATTTTATTCAGCGCCAGGCTTGAGAGTACTTTAGTATCTACATCAGCAACCACATTAACGATTCGGATGCCGTCTTTATGGCGTATTGTAGTAAACCCCTGATGCTGCTCTAACGTCGCAATTTTATACAGCGGAACCAGGCCACCTCGATTATTCGGTATGAGTACTTCCTTAACCTGCTCCAGCTCTTCCATCCCCTTTGAAGGAAATCGAATGGTGACATCAATCTCTTCTGTTCCATGACGAATACTCGACACAACAAGTCCGTCAGTTGCCGCACGAATATGGCGCGATACAACATTTAAATCGATACCCGCATAGGTAGCGAGTTCACGATTTAACTTTACATGCAACTCGTCATCACCCGGTTTTAATCCACTATCAATCGTGGTTACACCCTTAATCGTGGCCAGGTAATCCATTAACTGTCGCGCTGCCTGCTCACTGGCTGCCGTATCAAAACTACTGATTTCTGCTTCCAGCGCTCGACCTAGCGGAGGCCCATTAGAAATAAGTGTTGAAGAAATATTCAAGTCTGTATATTTATTCTTCAGCATCTCGGTAACACGTTCCATATCGTCTATAGCATTATGTTCAGTACGTCCAACAGCCGGTGTATATATAGCACGTATTTGACCATAACGGCTGCCCCGTTGTGTCAATGGATCACCTTCGTCCATCGAGATATCACCGCTCTGCGCAATAGTCGCTTCAAGATATTCATCGTCAATCTGCGCACGCATATCTGCATCCACATCTCGTAAAATCTGTCGCATCTGAATGAGTGATGTACCCGGCTGTGCGGTAACACGCACCAGATATTCTTCAACACTCACCGGTGGGAATAACTGGAACTGTAATTTAGCCACTGCTATATAAACGGCGAACAGCAGAATCAGTATTGAAAGTGTAAATGTAGACCAGCGAAAACGAATTGCTTTTTCCAGTGCCCAGGCATAGCTTTCTTCAAGGGCGACTAACCAGCGTCGCTCTTTTGGATGTTTATTAGGATTGGTCACATGTGCGACATGGCTAGGTAACATTAAAAATGATTCTAGCCAGGAAAGAATTAGCAGGCTGATAACCACCATTGGAATAGCAATAACAAATTTACCGATAATACCCGACATAAACATTAAGGGTAAAAATGCAGCTATCGTTGTTAGTATGGTTGTGGTTACCGGGCCAATTAATTCAACCGCGCCCTTAACCGCCGCTTCAACCGGGTTTAATCCTTTTTCCATATGATGTGTGATATTTTCACCAATGATAATGGCATCATCTACCAGCATACCCAGCACCATAATAAAGCCCATCATCGAGATAAGATTCAGAGTCATACCCATGTAATACATCAGTGCAATGCCACTGAGAAAAATAATTGGCAAACCCCAGGTGGTTGTCATGGCGACGGAAAACCTCAGGAACAGTAACAGGGATACAAACACCAGCACTATACCCACCATGCCATTATTCGTTAACACGCCTAAACGCATGCGCGCAAAACGTGAGAAATCCTGAAATGATTTAACCGTAATATCATCACCATGTAATTCAGGTATGGTATCCAGATAGGGTTTAACCTTATCAATTGTTTTGATAATATCGGCATCTGATTTTTTCAGCACCAGCATGGAAACAGCAGATTCACCTTCCACGTCATGCAGCGTCTGTGGCTTTGCCAGGGATTCTGTTATCTCGGCAATATCGCCAAGGCGTAAAACATTGCCTGCAGCATTCGCTCGAATGACGATATTATTCGCATCTTCAATGCTGTTAAATTCGCCAACGATACGCACAGCCTTCTGCCCACTGGGTGTATTAATTTCACCTCCTGGTGTATTTAAGTTCCAGCCCTGTAGCACCTGGGAAATCTGATCGACCGATACTCTGGCCTTCTGTAATTTATCTGGATCAACAACAACACGGTACTCTGCCTTGCGATCACTGATGACCACCACTTTTGCCACGCCATCTATCGCCAGTAACTCTTCCTTTACCTTGTCTCCCAGACGTTTCAGCGCAAGTTCGTCGCGTTGCGCAGACAGTGCAACGCGTAAAATCGGAAAAACCGAACCATCGACTTCTGTCACAAAAGGTTCATCCGGTAAGTCGGTTGGCAAGCTTGCTCTATCAATCGCCAGTGAAATATCCGAGCTCATACGATCACGCTTTGGCGTATCCGGGTCTACTTCCATAGAGATGCGCCCCGAACCGGGAAAAGCCATAGAAATCATTTTATCGATACCATCAATTGATCTCAGTTCCTGCTCGATCGGCGTTATCACCAGCTGCTCAACTTCACCGGGAGAGGCACCCGGATAGACGACATCTATTTGAATAAGATCAAGGTTCACATTTGGAAATGCCTCGACTTTTATAAATAGAAAAGCGATTAATAAACCAGCGATGACCAGAAAAACTGAAACAAGATGTATTGCCAGACTACGTGTAACGAGATAACGAATAATTGCCTGCATTAGTTAATTTCCTGTGAACGCGTAGTTAGATAGGCTGTATCAGTTCTTACAATATTTTTCCAGAGACTGCCATCTAGAAGATTCAGCTGATAATAGCGTCTTGCCAGTTCTATTTTCTGTAACTCATAGGCGAGCTCCGCATTTGCCAGTTGACCTTCAAACTCAATAATCAGATCTGTTTCAATTCGACCATCTTTATATCGGTGCCTTGCCTCGACGAGTTTACTTTTTTCTGCATTGACACTTTTATTAAACGCTTTCACTGCAAGCTCGGTGGATTGTAATTCTGCAAGTAAACTGGCAACGGTATATTGCAGGTTCTGCAACACCAGTTTTTTATCCTGTAGAGCCAGCTCCCGATCCAGATGCGCCTGCCTTAGTTCTGCATCAAGCCCGCTTTTATCCAGTGCACGCTTAAATTCAAGACTAATACCTCCAACAATCCCGGATTCATCATAATCCCCTACGGCTAAATCGCCCTGATTACTTTCATTACCCAGGTACATCACCAGATCAAGTTCATTCTCACGCTGATCTCTGCTTAAGCGTATCGCACTTTCAGCCAGCATGAGTCTGGCATCTATCTGTTTAAGTTGTGTGCTTTGTTTGATGGCCTTCTGGTAGGCTATATCGTATTTTGTTTCAGGCATATTCGTGAGCTGTAAATCGATGGAAAATGATTTATCCCATGGCCTGTCCATTAAGCGATTTAACGAAATGATCTGGCGCTTTAATAATACCTCCAGACTCTGCTTTTCAGCTCGGTCGGCTTCCAGTCGGGCATTCACCTGCAATATATCTTTTTCTTCGGATAAACCCAGTTGCACTTCATTATTAATATATTTTTTTAATCGCAATCCACGATCAATTTTATTTTGTGAATTCTGTAGCCGGGCTTCGGTTATTGAAGTGGCCAGATACAGATCAATCACTTCTGTTGCCAGCGCATCATATAATGCCACTTTATCACTCTGCACCAGTTGTAATTGCGCCTGAGCTGCGGTTTTGCTTTCCTCATACTGCGCGTTTTCAGAACCTTTCTGCAGTGGCTGTCGATAGTTAACATCCACACGCGTTTTGGTTACAGGGTTTGGAATGGTAGGAGCAAACGCTTCTTCTGCATCATCTCTGGAAATACTGGCATTAAAACCAAGTACGCCACCATTTTCCAGACGGCGATTAACACCCGCGCCTAGATTCACTCGATCACTACTCGTGCCAAACAAGCCTGTATCTCTGCTGACGCCTGCGTTTCCATTCATCTGCCAGGCCAGCTGTGATTCTGCCTTAATATTCTCCTGGCTTGCTTTTTCAACCTGCAAACTGGCTGACTGTATAGATGGATAATGATCTATTACTTTTTGCAACACCTGTTGAAGACTGAGTTGCTCTGCATGTAACACACCGACAGCAGAGAGTAGAAAACTCCCCAGAATATAATTCACGCGTTTCATTTGTTGGCGAACTCCAGATTTTGTAAGGTGTGCTCTGTATTCGAAAAAGACTCGTTCACTAATGCCTTAAGTATAAATTCTGTATGCAACTGTAAATAATTCTGTGTTCCAGCATCGTCGTCATATGGCTTAAGTGAATGCATCCACACCGTCGCCTGCACAAGTGGCGCAATGACCAGGCGAGCAGCTGCATCAGGCTCAAAGGCATTGAACTCGCCTGTTTCCATGCCTCGTCGAATCACCTGAGTAAATAAACGGCGGGATCTTATAACTATGTTTTCAGTGAAATACTGAGCAAGCTCGGGAAAATTGCCTGATTCAGCAATCACGATTTTAGGAATTGCAGATAATGATGAACAGGCAACACCCACCCACCAGCTATTGATCAACTGTTTCAGTAGATCAGCCTGGGTTCCTCGGTAGGTGTTGACTAGAGATTCAACCTGGTCGAGTTGCGGCGTAATACGCTGTTGCACCACCTCACGGAAAATGGCTTCTTTACTCGTAAAGTACAGATATAAAGTCCCTTTTGAAATACCAGCGGCCCTCGCCACATCGATCATACGCGTTGCGCTGAAGCCTTTCTCGGTAAACTGTGCGAGCGCGGCGTCCAGAATCTCATCAGGACGAGCCTCTTTACGACGCTGCCAACGACAGGACGATGAAGATTTATTTGAACAGAACAACGACCCACTCCACTAATTGACTGGCGGGTCATTTATATAAAATTACTGACCTGGTGTCCAGTAATTATTAAATTTTGATCATTCGGCTAACGAGAGAACAGGACTATGTAGATAGCTCAACTATCGATTTTAAGCTCTGCAATCAGAGGTAGATGGTCGGAGAGAGTCCGCCACGGGGCCTCGCAGAGTCTTTCACAACTCACCAGCGTAAGCCCCCGTGCATATATACGGTCTACCGCCAGAAATGGCAGCCAGGAAGGAAAGCTTTTTGCACAGCGCCCATATTGCTGCTTAAACACTTCGGTGATTCCGAGGTGACGCGCTAAATAGGCATCTGACCAGCCTTGCCAGTCATTAAAATCGCCGGCAATAATCATTGGCTCATCTGCAGGTACATTAGCATTAATACGCTCTACCAGCTTCTTGATCTGGCTGTGCCGCTCCATTGCCAGCAGGCCCAGGTGCACACACACCACATGAACCGCTGGCAGAGACGCCTCAAGCTTAACGACGCCGTGCAATAAACTACGACTGGCCGTTTTCATATAGGAAACATCAATATTTTCCCACTCTATAAATGGATACTTACTCAGTATCGCATTTCCATGGTGCCCGGCTTCATAAATAGCGTTCTTGCCATATGCATGATGAGGCCACACTTCATCTGCCAGAAACTCGAACTGTGATTCATCTGGCCAGTCATCGTGTTTTCTGGATTTGTGAAAATGCTCCCCCTGTATCTCCTGTAAAAAGACAACATCTGAGTCCAGGGAACGAATCAGTGATTTAATCTGATGCAGAATAAATCGTCGATTACCAGCACTGAAACCTTTATGGATATTATATGTGAGCACCTTAAGGTTAGGAACTTCAACAGACATCATGTATTCCAGTATGCTCAGTAAGTGTGTTAATAAAAAAAGATTCCAGCATTGATGTCATTAAGTCTATCGCTAGATGACCTGTGGAAATAACTTCGAGAATATTCTGCTGCTGTGAGCCGACTGTATTAATCTCACTGTCATCTGCTGTCATATTCACCGACATCCATTTCCCTTCGATACAGAGAACGGCCTTAATGCGATCCAGTTTATATTGACGCCTTGATGCGTAAAGCCAGCTGATTAAATTCTCTGAGAAATAAATCTGTGAAGCAGTCTGCCAGCTTACACTGTAATAGCCATCTGCCGTACGTTCTACAATGCTCCAGAGTTTATTAGAGCGTTTATCTGCTGCAGCCAGTTCCTGTGTATGCTGATGATGTTTTGAGCCATGATCAGTTGAGCCGCGATCAGTTGCTAACGCAAAGTCGGCACGCTTCACATCATGTTCAATATCCAGCCATTTTAATTCAAGCTCCGCATTCTCACACATAAACTGATAAGGTTCTGGGCGCTGTAAATGTTTTACGAACTGATAGAAACTCTCACAGTCTGCCGTAGAATACAAATCCATTTTGTTTGCGACAAGGATATCAGCCAGATCAATTTGCTGTCGAAAGGTATCATGCTGCAAATACCGCGCATCGCTCAGGTGTCGTGCATCGAGAAGATTTATAACCGCTCTTAAATCCAGAACATCTTTATAATATTCATTAGTTAAAGTCTGTATCAGTTTTGCAGGATGACCAAGACCTGTTGGTTCGATAAGTATCCGCTGAGGGTGATATTCTTTAATAAGCTGATTAAGACCAACACTAAATGACTGACTGGTCGTACAGCATAAACAGCCACCGGGAATTTCTTTAATGGCGACGCCCTTATTTTCCAGGAGTTTCCCATCAACACCAGTCTGTCCAAATTCATTTACGATGACAGCCCAGGTTTCATCTGGCGGTTTTAAACTTATCAGATGTTTAATCGCCGTTGTTTTTCCAGCGCCCAGAAAACCGGAGATAATATTTGTTTTTATATTTTTATATTTGAGCATTTAATTCATTATATCAACAGTAACACCCTGTTCTCGCAATCGATGTGCGCGATCGTCAATATAACGTTGGAAATTTGTCTGCGTCTTATAGGCACCACTGGATACGTAATCCATGACTGATTGCACATGAAATGCTCGCAGATAAGCGTCGCTTCTAAAAACTTCCCTACCCTGCCTGTCAAAATAAACCAGGCTCGGTGCATACTGAATATTCAGATCTTTAGCCCAGTCCTTAATCGTACTTTGCGAACCATCAGGTCGCTTAACTGTATCTTCAGACCACATATCGAGAACGGCAATATCAAACTTATTCATTTGTTCAACAGATGCCTTTCGTTTCAATATATCCAGGTGTAATTCATCGCACTCTTTACACTGTTTTTGCTCGAACATTACCAGCCTGTATTTATCTGCAACACCTGAAAAATCATAAGGTGCACTGAGCGTTTCTACCTGATTATGTATTTTACCTTTGGCTTTTTCTGTCGACTGCTTAGACAGATAGGATCTGAAACTCTGTTTTTCATCCTGGTGAGTTAGTACATAATCCAGTGCTGCATTTAGTTTTTCAGGGTAATAATAGCCATTGGTTCTAAGTACTGCTTTTCCGCTTTCATTAAAAAATACAAGCGTCGGCGTATACATAACCTTCAAGCTTTCAGCAAATGCCTTTTCTGTTGCTGTAACACCCGCAAAGCTAAGCTGGCGATCACCCCATATATTCAATGAGACAACATCAAAATTTTCTCTGGTTTTTTCTGCAATATCTCGTTGGCCAAAATTATCCTGCAACATTTTTTTACAGTAAGGACAACCATCCTGATAAAAAAACAGCATAAGACGCTTACCGTCATTTTTCGCCTCAGCAATGTCTTCATCAAGATCAAGAAAGGAATGTTTAAACCAGGCGGGTTGTTCGACATAGCCCGGATTAACCATGCCCTCTTCAAGACCTGATTCTGTTTTTGCCACGGCTGATGATGCAATCAGCAAACTCAGTAAAAAATATTTTTTAACGGCGTTTACCATGATTCACTTTCCTTTCACTCTGCGACCTTGATGTTCGACCTGCGCCTGCTCGACCACGTGAAGGCATTTTATGTCGAGTCATCCTGTAGTCTTTTTTGACGGGCTTACCTGATCTTAGTTCCCTGGCATATTCAATGCCTGCCAGTTCAGCAAGCTCACGAATATCTTTTGGTTCAAGCTCTCGCGTTTGCCCGGGACGCTGACTTTTTGTCATCATCACCGAACCATATCGCACTCGCATGAGTCGGCTCACCTTAAGATCAACAGCCTCCCACATACGGCGTACTTCACGGTTTCTACCTTCCATCAAAACCACATGATACCAGTGGTTAAAACTACTGGAGCCGGTTTCATCATCGGAGGTTTCTACAATTTCTTCAAAGCGTGCTACACCATCTTCCAGCTGTACGCCCGTAGTCAGTTTTTTAAGCTGCTCCTGACTCGCCTTTCCCATTACACGTACGGCATATTCACGCTGCAATTGACTTGATGGATGCATCAGTTTATTCGCCAGATCACCACTATCTGTCAGCAGGATAAGGCCTGAGGTATTAATATCCAGACGACCAACAGCAACCCAGCGACTGTGTTTTAGTCCGGGCAATTTATCAAAAATCGTGGGCCGTCCTTCCGGGTCGCTTCGACTGCAAACTTCACCTTCTGGCTTATGATATGCAAGTACTCTGGGCAACGCTTTTTCTGCATCACGAATAATGATTTTACGGCCACTATAAATAACAACATCACCTATTTCGACCTGCTGACCGAGGGTGACCGGATAACCATTCAAGCTGATTAAACCCTCTTTGATCCAGCTTTCAATTTGTCGACGTGAACCCAGACCTTGCCGAGCCAGTGCTTTTTGTATACGTTCTTTATTCATACAGAACAACTATGTTTATGGATTGAGCCAATGAGACTATGTTTAACCAGTATTGTACTACTTTCTATCAGCCAATATGCGATTGCTGACGCGACTTTAAATTTTAAACTGACGCCTGAATCGGGAGAGCCGCATTCAATTAGTTATGCAATAAAAGACCAGCAACTCAGGCTGACAGAATCCACATCTGAGCGTATTAATCTGTTTAACCAGACACTCAAACAATTTATCAGCTATGACCCCAAATCTGGAAAGGCAGAAATGATTAACGCGCAGATACTCGAGCAACGCGTCAACCAGTTAAACCGTCAACGTCTTGAAAAACTGGCTGCGGTAAAGAAACAGCTCGATATTAAACTTGAAAAAATGACCGCCAGGGAGCGCGAGATTGGTGAAGAGCTGGTCAATCAGCTGGCCTATCCAGAATATTATGGTGAACATACCCTGCTGAAGGTTGTACCCACCGAGGCCACCAAGCAGATAGCCGGTGTCGAATGCAAGGTTTACCAGCTAATTAAGGAAAAGGATCGACTGAAAGAGTTTTGTGTAGCTCGCCAGCAGGCGATGAACCTGAGCGAGCAGGATTATCAGACACTACGTCATTTCTATGCTTTTGATTACAACATGCTGAGCCGACTGATGCTGGCAATGGGTAAAAGCAGCTTTACTATCATCGATTATGATAAAAACGATATGCCGGGCATCATTATCGAGACCATCGAGTTCAAACAGAGCCTGATGACCCAGCACATGATACTCACAGGGTTTGATGCAAACTCGATTGATCCAGACATGTTCAAACGACCAGAGTAGTCACTTCAACATAAACATACATTCTGGCCATTCATATGAGTTGTGCCAGTGAACACCTGATTCCACTAGATATGGTAGATATAGCTCACAAAACCAGATAAGCGGCATAGCTTTTACCGAGGCCGGGTTCTACACTGTGCTTAATCGGACAGCTATTTTTATGCCGGTTATCGACATCCAACGATATAAAAATGAGGATCTTATGGCTCAAGACTACTCTGAGAAACGCAATTTCTTTCGCATGAATATTGATTGCAGTGCTGAATACACAGTCAACGGTTCAGGCAATCAGAAATCTGGCGTTGTTAGCAATCTGAGTGGGGATGGTATATCTATCATTGCAGATCAGGAAGTGGCACCCGGCACAGAAGTACGTGTGTCTATTCAACCTGAAAACAGTGTTACACCACCCCTGGACGTAGTAATGGAAGTAGTACGCTGTGAGCAGCAGTCTCCACAAAGCTACCTTCTGGCTGGTAATATTACTAAACGTTAGTTAAGCGGTAGCTGCCAGCAACAGCTGCTCAGAAATGCGACTTATCGACACTGGCAATCGCTGCCAGATAAGCTTTTATCCCCTCTAGAAATTGTCCACAAAACACCTCAACACATCACAGACACTGCACAAGGCACTCAAAGATTCAGGCAGAATACAGGAATACAGCCGGGAAATTTGCGGGTGTTCAGGCGTACCGACTAAAACCAGTTGCGGCTGATTCAGCCTGAGACATCGTATTTGATGTAGATATGAAGCGATTAATAGCCGGGTCTGGTGGATTATTTACCTGTGAATCGCTGGCAGGCATGTTCGATGTGGCGACCACTGGCTTCGTCTCATCAGTATTTTCATCGCCAGCGCTTGTAGTAGACGCCTCACCCTGCTCCAGCTCAGTGGCCAGCCCGCTCTGCTTTTCTTCTAGCTGCGCTTCTTCTCGACGCTGTATGGCAATATCTATACGTGCTCTGGCCGCCATCTGGGTGGCACTGGCCGCCACTTTAAAATCCTGCGGTGAAGGCTCAGCAGGTGCCAACGCCGCCTGACGAACCTGCTGTGATTTTTCCAGCGTCGCTTCCGGGTCACCGGAGACAGGCGATACATCTAACTGAACCTCACCGCCAATCGCATAGGAACGACCGTCAGGCCCGCGTTGATAAGTAAAACTGGGACCGCTGACCACCAGACTGCCGCCCGCTGCCGCATGTGCAGCTTCATGAGCCCGAACTTCGCGATCACGCGCCTGCAGCTCACGCAGCATGCGTTGCTCACTTTGTTGCTGTGTTTGCTCTGCTGCACGTTGCTGTTGTGTGTCAGAATCAGATTTGCTGGAAGCCGAGCTAGAAGCCGAACGAGAGGAAGTCGAGCGTGAAGTATCTATCACACGACTGACGGTTGATGTACCCAGTGGATTACTGGTTTGTACTGACTGTGAGCTATTCAGAATCATAAAGCACTTTTGGAGCACTTCAGCTCGATTGATTAATGACTCGAATTAAGCCGGAATATACTTACGTATATCTAGGCTCGAATATCGATAATGGTTCCTAGCACTTCATCCATTGCAGAGACCACTTTGGCTGAAGCCTGAACCTGAGCCTTATTCTGCTGCATACCAACCAGAGCACCTTCAAGATCTGTATCCTGCCCGGCCCTGTTTAGCTGATCAGCACTGGCTATTTCAGAAGCATTTCTGCGCATACCATCAAGTCCACGCTGCATACCTAGCACGGCTTCACTTTGAACTGATAATACACTCATAACCTACTCCGCATGGTGACACTTACCTATTAGATAACATAAGCAGGCACTAATTTCAATTTTGAGCCGCTGTGCAGAGCAAATACGCGACAACTGGTAGAAGATGCAACCTAATCGGTCAGGCTGGATGTCTTCTGCTTATGCAATGTATGCGGATCAGGTTCAGTAGCTGCATCGTGCATATCTGCTGCAATATCTGGCTGAGCCGTATCGGTTTCGCTCACTGCTTCAGCATCTTCTAGCACAGGGATATCATCCGCATTTTGCTCACTTTCGTCTGTATCACCAGCTGCAATACTCACTGATTCAGGCTCTGAGGATTCTTCCAGTGCATTTTCCTCGACAGCTATTTCGGCCTGCTCAGTGTCCGCGCTTATGATCTCACTATCCGCATCACTGGCAGATGCTGACGCATCCTGGCCAGCCTCCGCATCAACTTCCCGATCAAAGGCCAGTTCAGGGTGCAGCTTATCCAGATCTGTCAGGTCAGCCAGGCTTGGCAGGTCATCCAGACTTTTTAGATTAAAATAATCGAGGAATTCCCGGGTTGTCCCATACATTGAAGGCCTGCCGGGTACATCTTTATGCCCCAGTACTCTCACCCACTCACGTTCAGTGAGCGTTTTCACAATATGACTACTCACACTCACCCCGCGGATTTCTTCGATCTCGCCCCGGGTAATCGGCTGGCGATAGGCAATCAGTACCAGTGTTTCCAGCAAGGCCCTTGAGTAACGCGGCGCCTTCTCTTCCCACATACGGGAAACCCAGTCTGCACAGGCATTGACCACCTGCATACGATAGCCACTGGCCACTTCCTTAAGTTCAACACCACGTCCCTGATAATCTTCCTGCAGGGCCTGCAGAGCCTGCAGAATAAGATCTCGGCTTGGGCGTTGTTCTTCATCAGCCTCGAACAGACCCTCCAGTTTACGCAAATCCATCGGGTGATCAGCGGTCAGCAATATGGCTTCTAAAATATTCTTTAACTGTGCTAATTCCATCATTCTTCGTCTATATCAGATTCTATTTCATCGTCAAACACAGGGGCTTCCTGCGAGCTAGTCGCCGCTTTGACATAAATTGGCGCAAACGGCTCAGATTGCACTAGGTCAATCATGGCACCTTTGAGTAATTCTAGAATAGCCATAAAGGTCACAACCACGCCACGTCTGCCTTCTTCGTAACTGAACAGGCTACTCAGGTCGGTAAAACCGTCTGCACTGACCGCAGATAGTATGCTCGTCATTTTTTCACGAATTGACA
>Ga0316207_10002306_pt1 | contig 19960 bp, 16 predicted proteins | sample 6weekpyrite_MG_FD_204943 | JGI IMG/M metagenome (GOLD analysis project Ga0316207, IMG submission 204943) | Microbial mat bacterial communities from mineral coupon in-situ incubated in ocean water Damariscotta River, Maine, United States -... | ecosystem: Environmental > Aquatic > Marine >...
ATATAAATGAATTTTGTTATCGATTTAATCGAAGGTTTTGGGAAGCAGAAATTCCAGCACGACTACTTGGTGCCTGCGCTAATCATTTACCCGTAAAATCGTGCTGAGAATTGTTTAGAGGCATGTAACGTTATTGTACTAAAATAGTCGATTAAAACCTGATTCTCAATAGGAATGCGTTGATTTCTTATATACTTCTGAGTCGAATCGCTTTTTAGATTTTCTGAATAATCTATGAGACACATATTTAGATTACTTTTTTGTTCATTTCTGATCTTAATGCGAATACCATCACCTTATCTTTGCGAAGCACGTCAAAATCAGTTTGACTTTAGTTATAAGCAAGAGAGTTTATTACTGAATAATGACGTAATTACTGTTTCTTTTGTGAAACAGACCAATGAATGTTTCGATTTATTTTTGTAATATTTTCTAACTGAATATATTTTTCAGGATTTAAAAGGTATGCATCCAAACACATATTTATTTTAAATATTCGTTTTGTCGCAAATCAATGACGGTTTTGAGTAAATACGGGCTATTTCTAATATCAAGGGATTTATACTGGATTCACATTTTGTATTAGACGGTTGATACATATAGGAAAACTTGTATACGAATTAGAATTGGCAAGTACAATGCAATAATTGGCATTCTCTATGATAGAAGGGCATCAGAAACATATGAACAACTTATCCACCTCTGCAATTAGTTTCGTTTTTTTAACTTCATTTATTACTAGCTGTGCAACACAAACGGAGAAAGTTTCTCCTCCCGTAGTTACTCAAATTGATCCAGTTCAAGTTGAGCCAGTCATAGAGACGACGAAACCAACGCCAGTTTTAGTTCAAACTAAACAAATTGCTCCAATGCCTCCAACCAATCAAGCCACCATTTACTTTAATTTTGATTCAAGCAATGTCAATGAAGATGCAAAAAGCATTATTTCCAAACACGTAAAATTTCTAAAAAATAATCCGGAATTTTCGGTCACTGTTGAGGGACATGCTGATTCCTATGGCGCTGATGAATATAACTCTATTCTCGGTAGAATGCGTGCAGAGGCTATCAAGGAAATAATGATTTCAGAGAATGTTAGTGAAAATAAAATTCGATTAATCAGTTATGGTGAAAAAAAACCAGCAATTGATGGTGATAGTGAGTCAGCTAGACAATTGAATCGGCGCGCTATATTTGTATACAACGACATTAACCAATAGATTATTTGATTTGACAATCAAAATTACACCAATATTACTCGACTGAAGCTATCGGATAAGGCCGTTTTTTAATTATACTTCGGCGTTTGCCAGCGCGCTTAGGTCGAGCTCTTGGTAATAGTTACGATCATTATCTAGTAAATCATTTAATGGAAATGGCTTACCATTATAAAATCCCTGGGCATAATCCACGCCTATTTTTCGTAGTTCATCTAATATATATTGATTCCCGACAAACTCTGCAATAGTTTTTTTACCCATAACATGTGCGATTTCATTAATTGACTTGACCATTGCAAATCCCAAAGGGTTTGAATCCAAGTCTTTTACAAACCCCCCATCTATTTTTACAATATCTGCAGGCAACGACTTTAAATAGTTAAATGATGACAAACCGCTACCAAAGTCGTCGAGGTAAAATTCGCAGCCAAGTTTTTTCAATTTTTCCATGAACGATATGGCATGTGACAACTTTTGAATGGCGGCTGTTTCCGTAATTTCAATGCCAATTGTTCGTGCCGGTGGATTATATCTAACAAATGCATTTTCAATAAATTCCAAAGTATCGTTATCCCCTAACGAACCACCCGACAAGTTAAAGGAAAGTTTCAATCGTTCACTTGCATTATTTGATTGGTAGTAATGGTGCAGGAAGGCAAACGAATTATCAATCACCCAACGATCAATTGTGGTAATTAGATTATAGCGTTCGGCCGCTGGAATAAATGACTCGGGATAAATTAAAGTACCGTCATTATCAACCATGCGAATTAATACTTCATAATGCTTGGGTGCCAAATCCAATTTTTTAAGTGGCGAAATAGGTTGGCAATAGAGAAGCATCCTACCCTCTTCCAATGCCTTGTTGATTCGAGACAACCAAAGCATTTCACCTTTTTGCTTTGTTAACTCTGCATCTTCACTCTGATAAATCTGAATTCTATTCCGTCCATTATCTTTTGCAGTATAGCAAGCAGAATCCGCTGCCGATAAGAGACTAAAATAATCCTGACGATTATTTTTTAGTTCAACCAATCCAATTGACGCTCCAATACGAAACAGTTTGTTGTCCCACGAAAATCGAAAGTCATGAACACAATTTAGTAATTCTGTCGATGTTTCAAACGCAGCTGAAATATCACAATCTTTGAATAAAATACCAAACTCATCACCACCCAGCCGGGCGATAGTATCTTTTTCCGTAATCTTTTGTTGCAAAATGGCAGCGAGTTGGCAAAGCAGATTATCCCCGGCAATGTGTCCACAAGTATCGTTAACCACTTTAAACTGATCAAGATCCATATAAAGCAATACATGTTGAGATTTATCAAATGCCAAGCTTTCCAGTGAAGCCTTCACTCTTTTTTCAAATTCTCGTCGATTAAACAAACCTGTTAGATTATCGTGCGCTGCTTGGTACGATGCCATCTCCTTTTGCATAATGAGTTCTTTTTCTGTTGCTTTGTGATTAGTGATTTCACCAATTAATTTTGAATGATAGGCTTCAATCGAATCTCGCATATGAATGAAGTTTTTCACCAAATCACCGATCTCATCAGCGGTTGTATTCGGTAATTTTGAGCTATATACCCCGTTGGACAATTGAGCTGCCGCAACCGACAATCCTTGAATGGGTCGCCTCACTAAAAACTCCACAATGCCACCAATGAGTAAAATTAGAAAAAGAAGCAACAGGGTAAAGGCGATCTGAAAGCGCTGAACTAGCTCATTGGAATTTTCGATTGCAGGTGATAAATCCGCATAGAGCGTTAAATTCGCAATGGGCGGACCGCCAAAACTTACCGGTTGCTCATAAATCTGGATCGTTTCCGAGGCAACCGGCAATGTCGGTACGTTCAAAGGGTATACTAACTTACCATTACGGTCTGATAAGGTAATGTTGAGCCATTTACTATTCTGTTCCAATAAGGTATCGAGATTATCGTAAACATTGGCCAATCTATCTTCCAGTAATAAGGGTACGAGCCCCTCTGCTGCAGTTCTGATATGCGAGCGTGTATCTTCTTTCTGATTTGCTAAAAACGTCTGAATGTACTCGGGAAGCCAAACATAATAGGAATAAGCGCCAAACACGATACTAACAATGATTAGTGGTACAAAAAGTTTGGCTCTAAGCTTCATATGGGCGCCTCCAGGTTATTAACTTACTTTAATTGCGCAATGTAATTTCCAAATGAAAAATTATTTTTCGCAGTCAAGAAAACTCAGATGCAATAAATTAACATTCACAAACTGAGAAAAATCTAATTCTATTTTTCTCCAAAAACCTCAATTTTGGACGTAGAACTTTTCCAAACCCCACCGTGCTAGATCTACATAATCCTGCATGTCTGTCGCAACAGGCTTTTTCATTGGAATTTCTGCAAAAAGCACTTTTGTTTTTTCTTCTGCCGCTATTTCAAGTAACACTTTTTGAATCAGCATTCTGTGCTGCAAAGGTACTCGTGGATGAACCGCAACTGGATGAGAAACTATTTCACGAGTTTCGTAGAGGACTTCCAGATCTTTTTTAATTGAAGGACGCTGAGATTCCAAGGTTTGGATTACGCCTCCACCAGCATCTAAAAGCCCTTTAACAACATGTATGTATACTGAGCTATGGGTTTGAACATAACGCGGATTAATTGTGATGTTGAATTTATTTTTCAAATCTGCGCGAATAAGTAAGGATGCACCTAATGCATTGGGTGAAGGAAATGCAATCGTCTTATTATGCAATTGATTTACATTTTTAATATTGCTATCTTTTTTAACTAAAAGTACGCCTTTTAACGCCCGATCACCGTCTCTGATCAAGGGGATATAACCTTGAGAATTAGATGCTTTTAAAATGTGAAACGGATTCATATAGGCAAAATCAAATCCACCATCAATGAATTTTTTTTCAAACACAGGAATTTTCGCACTGCCTTTCAATGTAAATTGAAGGCCAGTGCGTTGTTCGAGTTCACTCAGAATGGGAAGCCAAATACGAAAAATCTTACGTTGCTCAAACTGCGGAACAACACCGAAGGTATAAGTATTTTGAATTGTATTCTGTCTTTCACTAGGCAAATCGCCGGAATAGGCAGCAACTGGATTAAATATAACAACGGCAAATTGTATAAAAATCACTAAACGAATATAAGCCATATCCGACATACGTCCTGTTGTTGAGTAACATAGAAACAAAATGATTTTTTCCCAGTAACTAATTAAATATTAGACGATTATTTTCAAAATTCGCCCTAAATCGACAAAATATTATTGTTACCCGTATCAGGATTTCTTGTAATTCTTCTTTAGCATTATTTTGCCGATTCCATGAGCTATATTTCATATTTATCCCGGAAAAATAATCGGCTTTTCACCCACAAACTCACCAACAATTCAATCACTTTTATATCTCACCTCTCACTCATCATATTAAATGCTTCCCAATGCCTTCTGACATGAAGCGAGTCTAACGGAAGATACCAATCAGATTGCAGAGATTAAGGAAAGAAAAGGTCTTGGGTAGACAGGAAAAATTGAAATAATTGACTTGAATCCACCAACAAAATCCAGATCGAGACGACCCAAAACCATTATATCTATGCGACCTAACTAAGGTAAGACATGTGCCCATATTGGATCGGGGTAATCGACAGAATCGTCAATGCCGCTCTAACGGTACTGGTCGATATCAATTAATTGGCTTCTAAAAAAACTTAAACCACAATATGTGACACGGCTATGAAAGCGGCATACCTTTATAAATATCTCCATAATTAGAAATATCTCTAAAACTATTATCGTTACCAATAGAAGACAAAGCATACAAACCATCTACTTCTATGCATGCCTGCTCATGAGGCCACGTATTAATACCCAAAACGTCTTAGCCAGTAATCACAATAAAAGAAATATGTGCAACTAACGCCGCTACTATGTCATGTAACACACGATGATGCTCTCCCGCAAATCTACTCATATTGATTAGTTCAGTGTTGATATCACAACAACGCCGTTATACCAGCGACATCAGATCAACCTCCAAAATTACATAATTTTTTAACAAAAATTTAATTATGCAAACCCATTATTTTTAACTTCTATGTGTAGAACAATTGCTAAAATGCTTCCATCTCCACAGCTCCTGCTGCCCGCTATTTTAATTTTTATCAAACTTCCCTGTTTTAACAATCCCTTGGCTAAGTCGGAGATTCATGCTTACTTAGCGACGATCAATTTATCAACAAAAGTGATACAATTGCTTGATATTTTGAGTGATTTTTGGGTATACTACGACTTACTTTGGGGATAAATATATAAGAGAACAAAAATACAAATCTATCTAAGTAATTTAAATTACTCGATCTTAAACGTTGCAATAACCACTCAAATTAGTAAAACAAGATAATTTATAAAAATTTTTATTAATTGCATCATAAGAACAATACAGATTACTATTTTAAGTCTAATAAATCTTGCAAGCTCAAGTTGTTATAACACTTAGCGTTTTCCAACCCCGAAATTTTCTTCAAATAGTTTAAACAAGTTAATTTTCTCAAATTTCTGATATCCAGAGATTGGTGTAAATTGCAAGAATTTTAGTAATAGATTCCTATTCAAAAATAAAAAAAGGGTAGCACCACATGTCTGATGGGTTGGCATTTAGTCATAAAGATAGTACTGATCATAAAAATTCTCCTTTTTCTGCTTTTAGAGAATACGCCTCAATATTGTCGTTTAGCTCACGAATAATTGAAATGACATTGGTTGTTCTTGGATTTTTACTTGCGTATTACATTAAATTTAGTGAGCTTTCCTTAACACAAGAATACAAAATTGCGTTAGTACTCGCGACACTTCTAACGTTGTTAATTTTTCCAATGACAGACCTGTATCGATCATGGCGAGGTAAGAATTGGTTAAATCAAGCAAAAAGAATGACCCTAGCCTGGATGATGGTGGGAACACTTTTAATCGTAATAGCATTCTTTACAAAGACGAGTGTATCGTTTTCCAGAGAATGGATGATTAACTGGTGGCTGATAACTTGGACGACAATAATTACCTTCCGGTATTTATTAACCAAGTATGTCAATTTATTAGGCGCGCAAGGGTGGGGGCACAAAAAGGTCGTTATTGTAGGTGCAGGTGAGTTAGGCCAACGGGTTTCTAGAAATCTTTCAACACCCTCTTGGTCCGAATATGATGTTTTTGGTTTTGTGGATGATGACGAAAAATTATTTGACAAAAATATTAATGGTGCAAAGGTCTTAGGTGCTTTGAGAGACCTTGAAAATCTAATAGAGCAAAATCGAATTGACGAAATTATTATCACGCTTCCGCTTAATTCTATTAACAATATCGAAAAATTATTACATCAACTCCGACATTCTACTGTAACCATTCGTTTGGTACCTGATATATATGGTTTACGATTGATAAACCAATCAACAACTAAATTTGCTGGCTTGCATGTCATTAATCTTACAGAAACTCCAATATATGGCATATATAAACTTTTTAAAGTACTTCAGGATAAGGTCTTATCATTAATTATTGTCACTTTATTGAGCCCTCTCTACTTCGTGATTGCTTCTGGAATTAAACTCAGTTCCAAAGGCCCAATACTTTACAAACAAGAAAGGATTAGCTGGAATGGCGAACGATTTATGATGTACAAATTTCGCAGCATGCCAGTAAATGCAGAAGATCAATCAGGCCCTACTTGGGCAAAACCAACTGATAATAGAGCAACAGCGTTTGGTTCATTCCTAAGACGAACTAGTTTAGATGAGCTTCCACAGTTTTTTAATGTTATCAAAGGCGATATGTCCATTGTTGGCCCTCGACCAGAAAGACCTCTTTTTGTGGATGATTTTAAAGAACAAATTCCTAAATATATGCAGCGGCATCTGGTAAAAGCTGGAATTACTGGATGGGCTCAAGTAAATGGCTGGCGCGGGAACACAGATTTGAAAAAGCGGATTGAATGCGATATTCAGTACATAGAAAACTGGTCATTGTCATTTGACTTTAAAATAATAATTATGACAATTACAAAAGGATTAATTAATAAAAACGCTTATTGAATACTATAAATGTCATCACCTGACTTAACCATTAATTCATTCTCATAATTGTTTTTACTAATGATTGCACACTGAACATTTTGGCAATCATTTCTTTGGTTTTGATTTGTCGTTCACGGTGAGTTTCTCCTGCCGATTTAATCAATAGTTCTTCTAGCCCACTAACCCAGCTATCCATATGCCACTCATTGATAACATAGCCCGTACCAGAAACTGCAACCAGTTTCCCTAATTCACTTTCTTGATCGCATATTGCAAATACAGGTACACCTGCAGCTAATAAGTTAGGTAATTTAGACGGGAAAGCACCCGCACCAGTTCCAGTAGCTTGTGGTATTATTTGAACTGTGGATTTCTCAAATAGTTCGGCCAAGTCTTTTTCATCAACCAAATCATGAAATAAAATTCGATCTGGAAACCGAAGGTTTTTATTCTTTGCTAGTTCATTATATACTGGCCCCCGCGAAAAAATGTGGCACATTATCTTGTCATTGTTTGCACACAATTTTTGATAAAATTCCAACAAAACATTAGGTATTTGCTTTTCACCCAAAGCCCCTGAATAGACAATATGACTATAACCCGTAGGAAAAATTTGGGATAAATTATTGGATCTAGACATGTCGGAGTTAGTTGATACAAATGGATACCGTACAACAAGCTTCTGTGGAGATATTTGATACTGTTTGCTAACCGTATCTCTCATAGACTCTGACAAACAGACTAATTTGTCACATACATTAAATGATGCAATCTCTGCATATTTTATTACTTTCGATAAAACTTTTCTCAACACACTATTATGACTTGTTGCCATAACACCCAATAGGTCGTGAATTATCCCAATGGTCTTAATCTTTTTTGGGAGTACTAATTTCAGAAAAAACATAAATAGAGTAGGCGGAAAAACTGCAATCAATATGTCGATTTCATTTCTTTTTCTAAATATTTTGGTCATTGCATAAAAGGAAAACCATAATTCCAATACAAGGCGTCTTAGAATGACTTGCTTAGGATAAAGTATTTTGTGACCACCTCGTTGAATCGTCATCCCAGGCAATACTGCTGAACTTTTTATTGGTTTCCAGTTTGGATACAATGGATGTGAACATATAACTTGTATGCTTACTTGTTCATTAGTTAGTGCCTCGACCAGACTTGTATTATATTTTCCTGTGGATATATTTTCAGGATAGAAGAAAGGTGAAAGAAGGACTATGTTTTTTTTAGTTTCTAGCTTCATAAATTGATCTACTAAATCATCACTCTTCCAATTTTCTAATCATCCGCATAAATTGCTCATTAGCAATTTCATTTTCTTTTCCAATCATAGCCAGTGTGGTTTCCTTTAGATTCATAAATTTTTCAGGGTTTAAAAGCCAATTTACAATTATTGGAAATGCCTGAACGGAAAAATTTCCGTTCGGATCCAATACCACGCCATTATCACTATTTACATCCGAACGAATACACCCTCGCTCGAACGAAACAACGGGGACCGCGAAAGAATTTGCTTCAAACAATACATTAGGCTGAGCTTCATTTCTATATCTTGATGGAAATAAAAATAAATCAATATCACTAAAGAATAATTCTTTCTGAGAGTTATCGAGATAACCACGATATTCGATATGCGGTTCCATTTTAGTTACCGCATTTTTCAAAACATGCTCCGCATTACTATTCTCTTCAGGGCCAGCAATGATTAACTTCACATCATAATTTTCTCGAATCAATTTTTCCATAATCTCTAAAACATCATTGAGACCCTTTTCAATACTCAAGTTGCTGAGATGACCAATGACAAAAGTTGAACTTACTGGTTTGATCTTATCTTTCTCTATTATTTTGACATGCTGCGCATTAGATACAATCAATGATTTGAATCTTAACCGATACTTACTTCTAAATTTGCTCTCCATTTCTTGACATAAAAAGATATGAGTCGCTGCTTTTCCTGCAACCTTAACTAAAATGAACATTGTTCTCTTAAATTCATTAATGTAAGAAAAACTGCGGTGATGAAAATAAATTTTCAATCCCATAATTCGAGCAATAACAACAAACAAAATGGAATAATACATCCCAAGACCTGCATCTGGCGGCATATACATGGTTATATTGCGCGACATCAGACAATTAATAACCATTTTAAATAATCCTGACATAACTTTCCTAATTTTTGTCAAGTGGTATCGCTTACTACGCACTATAGTTTCTGGACTAGTACAAATTCTGATTACATTTGAATTATTTCCCAAAACGTCTGCAACAATGTTTAGATTTTTGGACATACCATGAACCGGTGGTGGAAACGGACCAATGAGGATGATTTTTTTCATAAGTATTTTGCCGTCGATTTATTTTCAAAAAGCCCAATTATTCTAATCACAACTAAAATTAGTAAAAATGACCAAATCGCCCCAGCCATATTAAATATTCCTGATCGAATAAAAAGATAAGCCCACCACATAAGAAATGGCATGATAATAATAGAGTTTGATCCTAGGTGGATTAAAGAACTTCTAACCAATCTAGTCCAAGTATAGACCAACAAAAATATCATTATTAACGAGCCGATAAAACCAAATTGTAAGTATAAATCACCAAACCCTGTGGTAACTATTTCACTGCGTGTCCATTCCCAACGACTTGGCGAAAACTCTTCTGTAAACGATCCACCTGCACCGAGAGGTTTAAAGGTAAATATGGATCTCGGGAGTGGATACATGAAACCGCCAACGAAACTCTCAAATGGATATCGTGATACGTATTCACCCCATTTAACGATTGTAACTATTATTTCAGCCATTGATATTTCCGCCGTATTGAAAAACAATGAAAATAATCCACCCTTGTCTTCAATAAAAGAATTTAGAGAATCATATTGCATTGATGTACGAAAGAAATATCGCGCGGATAATAACAATCCAGCTACTGCTGGTATTGCGACAAAATAAAGTACAGTTGGCAACTTTCGTATGCGAACATTTATGCCATAAGCAAATATGATCACAATTAGTATTACAGCCCCCCTAGAACCAGTTGCAAATATTATCAATATCGTGAGCATCACAGCAATAATACACCTACTGGTAAGTGGGTTCTTTTCTCGTAAATAAAAAGCAAGTGCAGCTGGAAGCGCTGAGAAGGTAATATGCAACAATTTATTTTCAGTGAAGAAATTTTGCCGTGTAATCGTCCCAGAAACCAAATCATCAATAGAGACGAACAAAAAGCCAACAGCAATAAAACACAGAAATAGTATTAGGCGGAAAGCCATATCCGCATGCTGTGTAGGAACGCTATTCAAATACCCAACGAATTTCCCTGGCAATACTGCCTGTTTATACAAGCCGTAGGTAATTCCGAATATCATTGTCAGTAAACTACAGAGATAAAATATGTATCCTCGTATTATGTCCATTTCACTTATCGGAAACGGTTCTTCATAAAGATCAATGACTGGATCATAATATAATCCGATAAAATCCAGCATAAAAAAAATATTTAATATAGCTACGAAATTAATTGGATTTAAGGCGCTACCCTTTAAAGTAAGTAACTTATTTGAATATCCCAACCACAGAATAACGAGCAATAGAAAAATATTTCCGAGTACTAAAAGACTAAACATAATAGTTACTCATAATTTTTCTGAACCGCATTTTTTTTTAAGTAAGACACATATAAGATCGACTGAATTATAAACATCGAACCTTCACCGATATAAATTCCAGTCAAGCCAATATTCTCTATACTACTCGAGATGAAAATAATACTAAGAAGTAAAGTGGATGTTATTGTTAGGGCGTAATATCCCGTTTTTTCTAACGCAACTAAGGCTTGCCCTAGTGAGCTTGAAATCGTCCACAAAAATAGAATGGCTACCAATATTAAAGTAACCTCTGCGATTAAAAGATGATCTGCATTTCCATAATAATTCAATACGAGAAACGATAATGTAACAACAATGACAAATGAACCTACAATAGCAAAGCTCAATTTTTGCCTGGACAGTATAGAAAATACATCAAACTTATTACTTCTAACCAAATTAACAATGGAAGAAAATTCCACTCGACGCGAAAATTCTATAAATTGTGATGCCGTATTCGCAATATTCTTAGCGTACACATAAATACCTGCAAAATAACTATCTATTAACTTATCCACAAGAATTGGAATAGTACGACCATATGCTTGTGAAGTAATATATGCTCCATTATATGTACTACCTTTTATAATTTGCTCTTTAACAAGCGCTAAGCTGAATGATGTGAATTTGAGGTCCAAAATCGAATTTCTCAAACTAAAATATTGAATAAATACCGTGAGAAGCAATCCTAACGAGTATGAAACACCCAACAACTCCGCAAAATACTTTGAATCCGACAAGAAAAAAACAGGAAGTGAAGCAAACACCCAACATAATCCTGACAAGGGCCCTGCAATTTGATTTAGCTTCTTACTATCCAGTAATCCGGAAATATTAAAGGACCATATGAAGGATGTGAGTGAGCCATATATGACAATATTATATGTGATATGATTAACATCAATTAAACTAAGAATTAGAACTATAATAATAATAAATAATGAAGAAAAAATAAGTCTGGCGAAAACAAATGCCCAGAATTTGGATTGAAAATCATTGGCTTCTGACATCTGTCGAGGAAGCAGATATATTCCTCCACAGTCAGCAGCCCATTGTAGCAGTGACAACATTCCTAAACCTATGCCTACTGCTGCGAGAAGCTCAAAACGTTCTTGAGTAACCAGCCACGTTTGAGCCAAGAACATACTGCCTTGACCAATAGCAAAACCGCTAATAATTAGTGAATATTGTTTAAACTTATTCAATGGATCTTTCTAGCCTTACAGACTAATATTTCGAGTATTTAAAAACTTATTATGATTAAACCAACCGGATAGTAAAAATAGAAGCAAGATCCCATGTGATTCATAATAATTTTTTTCTAGTAAACTGAGAGAATGTCGTAAAAACACTTTCATTTTTTCTTGATCCCAAAGACTACAACTTAAAATTTCTCGCTTAACAAAGGATTCATGCAATCTAATGAAATTACGACCTTCAAAATCAAATCCAAACTTCTTGTTTGCTAATGAATCATATTGTACCTTTTCATTTAGCAAAGTTCTGAGTAATATTTTATTGATGTATTTTTTAGTGTTGAATCGAAATTTTTCCGGCAAATTAAAACAGTAATCGATGAGCTGACTATCACAATAAGGATAGAACATCTGGTTTTTTGTAAAACTGGAAGCCAGCCGTGCTTTTAAAAACGAACAACTTCTATCATAATCCCGCCCCCTAATTTTTGCTTCGAGGTCGATATAATAAGTTTCTAAGCTTTGCTTATCTTTCCTATTGCGAAATGAATATTTATTTCTCCAATAAATCGAGGTATTGAAAGCGTTACTAAACCATTTTTCAGTGTCATTATATCGAAATGTTCGCGTTGCAAAATTTATTTCAGCATCACTTCGTAACAGATAGCTAATTTTATTACTATGACGAATTATTTTTTTTATCTGATCAGCTAGATTATGATTTCCAATGGTTAGCCGATATTTCGTATAGTCTGTTTTACAAGGAGCACCACCAAAATAGGAGTCATTTCCAGTCCCATCAATAATGGTACATCCAGTAGCCCCTAGTTGCATTAATAACCTTAAGTAGCCAAGTTGAGAAAAATCTAGACACGGATGGATGCTTTGTCGAAAAAAGTCGACAATTTTCTCTTCCTGCGAAATTAAATTGGTGTCATCCAGCGTAACAACTTCATGATCTAACCCAAACTTTCTTGCAACGATTTTTGCTACTTCTGATTCATTGTCATTTTGCTTCGATTTATAAGTAATTGTCTTGCATTTAAGGCCAATTTCCCCACATGTTATTGCTAATGAAACAGAATCTTTTCCCGAGCTGAGCATGAATATGGGATCACTATCCTGAGTACCTTGATCCAAGGAATTGGACATCTGATTTAACAATGTTTTGGTGGAGTTTACGCTATCTTGACGTGAACAAGAACGTAAATAAGGGTAATCATCCTCAACCTTAATATCCCTTGAATTGCTGTCGATCGATATAGAATTTCCGATTGCCAATGAAAATACTTCATTGTAGATGGTATAAGGTGCAGGAATAACCGCATCATGTAAAAGGTGTGATATCGACTTTATTCGTGTCGTTAAGTTTTGTGGTATATTTTTATGAACAAACCTAACAAGTTTATCCAGGCTATCAGCAATATAAACCGCTTTGTCATTAACAAATAATGAAATTTCTTTTTGACCTGTTAAATCCGATCTAATCCTTATTGCATCGTCTTTAAGATCCACATAATTTCTCAGAGATGATGGTATGACAGATTCTTTCTGAAAAATGAAAACGTCATCACATCCGGTCACTTCTGTTTTTATTCTTTTATCCATATTTTTTTCTTTACTAGCTATTCAGATTGCTAAGCATAGACTTGTGGCCCAAATCTTCTGAATTAATTAAACATCGCAGCTGCGGAATTAACTATTTCAACACTTTACAATAGTATAAGTTGAGCTTTTAATTTTTATTAAAGGGCTAGCATTGTACACATTTAACGCAATTATTGCTAAACTCTACAAAAGCATTAACGCTAATCAGTTGTTATTAATACAATTAGAGTATTTTTCTTCCACTGATGAGTTTTGTAGTTTAGTTTCTATGTAGCACGACACATATTAGACGGATACAAACTTTACAACTTATTGATTTTTCTATAATTAATATGATTTTGAGCATACATTAAATATGCTTTGGACTTGTGTACACAAACCAGGAAACCAACTGCTACTATAGAAAACCATAGCCAACAGCTCAGCTTACATATGAAAGTTTACTTCAAGATATTTTTCACCCTCTTAATTATGTCGCTTGTTGCAGTCGTCACTTTTCTACCAGTCGATGTAAAAACTGAGTTCATTGAGAATATATTAGTTTGGTTCAATATTGTGGTTTATGAGAAGACACCATTTGGTATATGGTTTAGCGAATTAACGGATAATTCAATTGCTACATATCTACTTATCAATAATCTAGGTCATATTATCATATTCGCTTTATTCGGTTACTTGTTAGGGCATTTGGATAAACATGTTCCTAAATATATTTTATTCGTTTTGCTAATTATCATCACAGGTGGGAGTGAATTCTTACAACACTTCGTGGCAGGTCGACAACCTGATTTAGATGATCTAATACTAAATGTTATTGCTGGAATAACTGGGTACAGCGTATATAAACAGATTCACTACTCTCATAATCGTCATAATTAAACTTAGTATTGATAGATTCCAATGAGTCAAAAACAAGCATCAATTTTCTACCTATTTCTTGGTTGTTTATGTATTTCAAGTTTTACTGTTTTAGCTGAAAGTTTCCCTATTGCAGGTTTTGATCTTTCACCTAATCTTAACGTTCAGGAAAAATATGATACGAATATTTTGTCAAGTGAAAGTAATGTAAAAAGTGCGTTTGTTACTGTAGTCTCGCCCTCCATCTACCTTAACGCCCATCGTAGCAATAGCCAATACGCTTTAAGTTATAGGGCCAATGCTGCAGACTATCTAAACAACCAGACGGACGATTACCTGGATCAGCGACTGCAAGCGAATTTAAAACTTTTTTTTTCACGACAAAGTCAGATTAATACAAAAGCCAAATACCTAAAGCTACATCAAGATCGAGGTACCGGGTTCTCGCAAGGATTTGGATCACGCATTACTCAACCTGATGAATACAATGTTAAACAAATCAGCACCCTTTTCACCTATGGTACAAACAAGTCAACGGGAAGAATAGAAATCGGTATTTCCGGATTTGCTCAGAGGTATGAAAACCGGGATGAAATAGTAAAACTTAGCAACCGAAATCATATTAATTCCCACGCAATATTCTATTATCGAGTTAGACCAAAGACATCACTGCTTTTTGAATTAAAAAACACAGAAGTTGATTATCGAATTGAATCGAGTACTCCAAGTCTAGATAATACCGAACAACGATTATTGCTCGGAGGCACATGGGATATAACATCAATTACAAAGGGGATCGTTAAGTTTGGCATGCTCAGAAAAGAATTCAGGAGTGGCGAGAGAAACACTTTCACTGGAATCAGTTGGAATATTGAGGCCCACTGGCGACCTCTCACCTATTCAAAATTTAATATAAAAACGTCCAGAAAAACAGAGGAAACCTTAGGAACTGGGGATTATATTGAGTCTAAAGCAGCAGCAATCATTTGGCGTCACACATGGCACAAGCAAATAGGTACTAGAACATCTGCAACAATAAGAAAGAATAAATTTCGCCCCACCACCCACGCAGAAGGAATTTGGTCGCTTGGATTTCATTTTACCTATAAAATGCGTCGCTGGTTAGAAATCGGCACAGGGATTACTCATATAGAAAGGCTTTCCACGCAATTTGGTCTCGATTATCAGCGAAATATCTTGATGCTTGAAATTTCGCTTAATACATAACCTTTCAACCAACATATTAGCTTTCCGTTAAAAAATCAGTATGTTGCCTTATTATTCCTTTAATGTAGCAATAGCATACTTTAGCAATGTTTCAAATAAAATGTATTGCCTGATGTTAGGGCGTTAATGTAATCTCTTGACTTAATTGAAATAAATAAAAATACTGTGCCGATTATTAGTTTACTTCTAAATAGCTTAATCCTGCTCTGCTCTGCTTCTCTACAACACTTGGCAGCGGAGCCTCTCATCGAAAACAACTCCACCTTAACAAGTAATTCAAAACAAATTGCGTATCACTTATCAGCAGGTGACAAGTTAAGGATTCAGGTTTTCGGTGAAGATGATTTAAAACTCGACACACTTGTGGGCAAGGATGGCAAAATTTCGTATCCATTCCTCGGTGAAATAAATGTTAATGGATTGACAACACAACAGCTTAAATCAACCATTACTAAGGGATTACAGGGCTCATACCTTATCAATCCAGAAGTAAATGTATCCATTCTGGAATATCGACCATTTTTTATTCATGGAGAAGTGAAGGCTCCTGGTGGCTATCCATATCAACCCGCCCTTTCTTTAAGAAAAGCTATCGCCTTATCTGGTGGAGTGACCACTCGGGCTTCTTTAGAATTAGCAACATTAATTAAAGAAAGCGATTCATCGAAAATTCCTGTAAAAATCGATTTAGATACGGTTATTAATCCAGGTGACATAATTACAATTCAAGCCTATAAACGAATCTTCGTTGATGGTGAGGTAAAAAAGCCGGGCAGTTTCGATTTTCAACCAGGATTGACTCTACATAAAATAATTTCTTTGGCGGGAGGGTTTACCGAACGAGCGGCAAGAGACAAAATTTATATTGTACGCGATGCTAATTTAAGCCAAAAGCCAATGGAAGCTAATCTAAGTGATGCTGTATTTCCAGGCGATAGTATCACCATTAAACAAAGTTTCTTTTAATCATGACAACTCTACATGATAATTCCAAATTGTTGTTAAACGACAATATTGATTTACAACAATACTGGTACGCAATTGCTAGGCATAAGTGGGGTATTTTTTCCTTTTCCTCAATAATAGTTTTACTCACGGCACTGATTGTCTATTCCATGCAACCCGTATTTCGTGCCACGGTAACCTTGCTCATCGAGTCACAGCAAGCGAAAGTGGTTTCTATCGAGCAAATATATGGATTAGACACGAGCAATTCAGAGTATTATGCGACTCAATATGAAATATTAAAATCCCGAGAATTGATTGATAGAGTCGTAACACGTCTAGATTTGATTAATCATCCCGATTTCAACTCGAAAAAGTTCGCATTTGGGTTTAGTCTCGACTGGCTTTCATGGTTACCCTTCGAAATTGTATCTAATTTAGACCAACTAAATCCATCTGAGGAGGAACTAAAACTGAGCGTGATCGATAAGTTCGTTGATCGTTTGTCTATATCACCCTTGCGGAAAACTCAGCTAGTGAATATCACATTTGAGTCAACTGACAAGTTACTTGCGACAAAAGCTGCGAATGCGTTAGCTGATGCATATATCGAAAGCCATTTGGATGCCCGATTACAAATGACGCGCAAGGCCACCACCTGGCTTACCGGGCGCATGGACACGTTAAAGGAAAAGTTAAATCAAGCAGAAAAACGTTTACAAGATTTTCGTGATCGCGAAAACTTGGTAGACATGCAAGGCCTGAGATCCCTTGCAGCAAAAGAACTGCAAGAAATCAGCAGCAGTTTGGTCATAGTGCAAGAAAAACGAGCTAAAGCTGAAAATAATTATAAGCAAGTGAATACTTTAAGGGGACAACCTCCTGAGGCTTACGAATCAATACCTGCTGTCCTAAAACACAAACTAATACAAGATCTAAAGAGCGCAAAAGCAAAAGCTGAAAGAACGTTAGCGGAGTACTCCAAACGTTATGGTCCACAACATCCAAAAATGGTAGCTGCTAAGTCTAAAATAAACACAGCCATAAAAAATATTCACCGACAAATTGCAACAGTTGTAGCAGGTATTGAAAAAGAATTTGAGATTGCCAAAGAAAATGAAAAAACGCTGAGTAATGCACTGAACAGAAGCAAGAAACGCATACAGGATATAAATCGAAAAGAATTTGTACTTAATGAACTAGAACGTGAAGTAGAAACTAACCGAAAGCTTTATGATACATTTTTTACTCGTTTTCAAGAAACCACTGCTACCAGCGATATGCAAACGGTTAATGCTCGAATTATGGATCCTGCGGTTATTCCTCGTATTCCAGCAAAACCAAGAAAAATGCTATCCATCATCATTTCTTTTTTAGCCAGTTTAATCATTGCGACTGTTTTCGTGTTGTTACGTGATCACTTTGGTAACACCTTTAGAAGTAGTGAAGATATTTCCACGAAACTGGGAGTTTCTAATTTAGGTATACTACCGCTTGCAAATACTAAATGGAATCTAGATTTAAATCCCTTAGAGATATTTTCAAGAAGCGAATATGTTGCACTCGCGGAATCAGTCCGCACAATTCGTACAGGATTAATTCTTTCAGGTTTAGACAAGCCTCAAAAAATAACACTAGTAACTTCTTCGGTTCCTGAAGAAGGGAAAACCATGTTATCCGTCGCACTCGCTATTGCGCTTGGCCAGGTTGAAAAAGTATTGTTAATTGACGGTGACATGCGCAATCCTTCGTTAACGAAAAAATTTGAAATTTCGCAAAATGCCCCTGGTTTATCTAATCTGGTTGGAGGAACTGCAACATTTGAAGAATGTATTCATCATCCACAGCGTTCGGGTATTGATGTAGTTTCTGCTGGTGTATCACCACCCAATCCGCTTGAATTATTATCATCCAAGCGCTTTAAGGATGTATTGGAGGAACTAGGCAAGCACTATGATCGAATTGTTATAGATTCCCCACCAACCCAAGTGGTGAGTGACGCACTCATATTATCTAGCCATGCTCAAGCTGTTGTTTATGTTATTAAAGCAGACTCCACGCCCAGCCATATGGTCAAATCAGGTGTTAAACGTTTACTAGAAGTTAACGCGCCCCTATCAGGTGTTGTGTTAAATCAATTGGATGTAAAAAAGGCATCAAAATATGGCCGATATGAGTATCACAATGGCGGAAAATACAATCATTACAACACCCCTCCATTGTCGTGAGTTGTAATAAATCTGGCTAAGCATCACAACTGCTCATATGATCGACATACATTGCCACCTACTTCCTAACATTGATGACGGCCCGCAATCAATGACAGAGTCTCTGGAGCTCGCGACTATAGCAATTAAAAATAACATTCAGAAAGCTATCGTCACGCCACACATCCACCCTGGACGCTATGAAAATGATTTTTATTCCATTTTTAGCTCGTATGCCATGTTTAAAAGCAAACTTATAGAGAATAATCTATCGTTAGAAATTGGAATGGCGGCGGAAGTGAGAATAGCACCTGAAATTATTCCGATGCTTAAACGTTATCAAATTCCATTTCTCGGCGAGTTGGCTGGTTATAAAGTATTGCTACTTGAATTGCCCCACAGTCATATTCCACCGGGAAGTGATAAATTGGTTCGGCTCTTATTGGATCAGGGGATTCGGCCCATGATTGCACACCCAGAACGAAACAAAGATGTGATGCACAATCTCAATTGTATTCTGCCATTTGTTAAGATGGGTTGCTTGCTACAAGTTACAGCAAGTTCTGTATCAGGATATTTTGGCAAAGTTTGCCAGAAAAGAGCGAATGAAATGTTAAGTCAGAATTGGGTATCGGTACTTGCTTCTGATGCTCATAATAAGCGACATCGCCCACCTGAACTTCTTTCTGGTTATCAAGCAGCAGCAAGGATCATAGGCGCCGACGCTGCAAAAAACCTAGTCTATTCTACGCCTTTGAGTATTGTAAAAAAACACTTTACTTAATGTGTAATTTTTTAATACTCAATAACAACAACCGTGTTGTGTGCAATCGCAGCAAGACATGGAAGCAATGCGCTAGCGAGCGATGTCTTGCAAGCCCTCAGTAGGTGCCAGGGCGACTTGCAACAGCTTTCGTAGTTTACGGAGAAAGTGTAGCAATCGCATACTAGCGCCGTC
>Ga0316207_10002307_pt1 | contig 19957 bp, 11 predicted proteins | sample 6weekpyrite_MG_FD_204943 | JGI IMG/M metagenome (GOLD analysis project Ga0316207, IMG submission 204943) | Microbial mat bacterial communities from mineral coupon in-situ incubated in ocean water Damariscotta River, Maine, United States -... | ecosystem: Environmental > Aquatic > Marine >...
CTGCAGGTGAACTTATTCGAGAGAAAAAGCTTGAAAGAGATACTAAACCCAGGCCCACCCAGACACAAAAAAAGCGAACCCCAGATGAGGTTCGCTTTATGACTGTAAACTATGGGACAGCAGTGGAGCTAAGCTCCCCTTTTTGTTTGGCTGCTTTAGGCGGTCTATTTTTTCTTTTTTACCGTCTTTTTCTTTGTTGCTGCAGGTTTCTTTTTGGTTTCTGGTTTTGCCTTTGTCGCCGCCGTTTTGCTTGCTGCAGTTTTTTTCTTTGTCGCTGATTTTTTAGCGCTGGCAGGCTTTTTTCTTGCTGCAGGAAGGCAATCTTCACGCCAGCCGCATGCCTGTTGATCGCAATCGCCATTCACTGCGCTGCCAAAGCAGTCAAAGTTGCCTTCGTGGCGCTGAATGCTGTGGATTAGCAGGGTCTTGTTCAGCTTGCCAGGTTTGACGCCCATGGCTCGAGCCAGCGTGCGAATATCTTCGATTTTCATTATTCCCTCAAAAAAATATTTAGTTGTTCATTAATTTGTTAGTGGTGTGGCCTTAACCGGTGTTGCGCATGCCGGCTGCGATGGCATTGATGGAGCGTAATAATGGGTCTAACCATATGTCACGTTCATCATCTGATAGCGTCTCATCACGGTAGCGTTCTAACAGTGTTACCTGGATGCTGTTAAGCGAGTCCAGGTAGGGGTTTCGGCGTGCCAATGACAGTGCCAAGCTGGGATTTTCATCCAGCAAATGATCGCTGTCGGTGACTTCAAGGACGGTATCGACGGTGCGCAGATACTCTTCATTGATCCGCTCATAGACCGAGTTGCAGGTGTACTGTTCCAGGCATAGCTGGGCGTATTGCTTGGCTATGCGCATATCGGCCTTGAACAGTGCCATCTGGGTATTGCTTAGCAGGGCGCTGAAAAAGGGCCACTTGCGGTTCATTTCCCGCAGGGTGGCGAGGCGCTCTTCGTCATCCTCTATCCACGCTTGCAGGGCGGTGCCAATGCCATACCAGGCTGGCATGGTGTGACGTGATTGAGCCCAGCCAAACACCCAGCCAATGGCGCGCACTGAGCCTTTTGAACGGTCGCCCTTTTTACGATGCGATGGGCGCGAGCCGATGTTCATCAGGCCAATTTCGTAGACGGGTGTGGCCTCATAAAAATAGTCCAACAGGGCTGGTGTATTGTCGGTTAGGTCACGATAAGCATTCTCACCTTTTTCCACCAGTTGATCGATGACCTTGAGGAATTCACCCTGGTCTGCGGGTGCCTGTTTGACGATGTACTGGCTGGCTTCGAGCAGGCCGGTGGTGCCCATGGTCAGTTCGTAGACGGCTGTTTCATGGTTGCTGTATTTTGATGACAGTACTTCACCCTGTTCGGTGAATTTAATCTGGCCAAATACGGTGCCGGCTGGTTGTGACTTAATGGCTTCGTGGGTAGGGCCGCCGCCGCGACCGATGGTGCCGCCGCGACCATGGAATAGGCGGCATTCAATATCGTGTTTTTTGGCGATCTTGGTGATGCGGCGCTGAGCTTGGTAAAGCATCCAACCAGAGGCGAGAATGCCACCGTCCTTGCATGAGTCTGAATAGCCGAGCATGATCTCCTGAATGTCACCGGAAACCCGTAGCAGGCGACGATAGACGGGATTGTCGAGCAATAATTCCATGACCGGTTCGATATGTGCCAGGTCTTCGATGGTTTCAAATAGTGGTGAGATTTCGATGTCACAGCGCCATTCGTCACCACTGCATGATACCAGTCCGGCCAGGCGCGCCAGGAACATTACTTCCATGACGTGGCTGGCAGCATGGGTCATGGAGATAACGTAGGTGCCAAAGGCGCGGGCGCTGATTTCCTGGCGCATCTGCACCATGACATCAAGCACGTCCAGGGTTTCGCGGTTGTCTTCCGACAGCTTACTGCGGTCGATGTTGGGAACGCTGTCGCTGGTGATCAGTTCGCTGAGAAGATCCATGCGTTGCTGCTCATCCAGCGATTCGTAGCCATCTTTGCCGTAGGCTTGACTGAGTATTTCGCTAACGGTCATGCTGTGGCGTGTTGATTCCTGACGGATATCCAGGTTCATGAGGAAAAAACCAAAGGTCTCGATCAGACGAATCAGGTCGGTGATAGCACCATAGGCAATCTTGCTGTCGCCATGGCTGATCAGCGATTCGCGAATCAGGCGCAGGTCATGCAATAACTCTTCTTCATTGTTGTAGGCGTTGTCGGTGGTTTCGTGAACGTCTTCGCCAAGCAGGTTTTTTATCTTGATCAGGTTGCGTTCCAGGCGATAACGCATCAGGAACAGCATGCGCCGATAGGGTTCGTTGCTAAATCGAGATGTGTCGCCGTCGAGGGCGGCTTCGGCCAAACTATCGTAGTTGCTCAGGGCCTCGGAGAAGGCTGCTGTGGGTCGACATAACGAGGTAGACAGGGTCAGAATCCGGGTCAGTTTGCCTATTCGGTTGAGATACTCCAACAGCACTGAGCGAGCTTGCTGACGCAGTGCAAAACGAGTGGTGTCCTGGGTAACGAAGGGGTTGCCATCGCGGTCGCCGCCTATCCATGAGCCAAAGCGCAGAAAACTGGGCACGGTGACAGCTGGGCTGCCGCTGTAGGTTTTGGCGACGGCCTTTTCCAGATTGCGATAGGTCTGCGGCACGGCATCAAACAGGCAGTCCTGAAAATAGCCAATGCCGGTGCGAATCTCGTCCTCGACCCGTGGTTTACGTACGCGGACTTCGTCGGTCTTCCACAGAATCTGGATTTCAGCTTCGAGCTTGTCTATGAGCTCGGAACGCTCCTGTTTGCTAAGGCGGGTATCGTCCAGCTCTTCGCTGCTGACGAAGATGCGCCGCAGCGCTTCTTTCACCATGCGGCGTTTGGCTTCGGTCGGGTGTGCGGTAATGACCGGGTAGTAACTGGTGTGGTCGAGGATGGTTTGCAGTTCTTCGCTGCTGATATTCTGTTGCTTGAATTCGGTCAGGGTTTCGTTGAACGAGCCAGGCCAGGCTGGGCCATCACTAAAGCGACACAGGCGACGGCGATTTTGGTGTTGAAAGGCCTCTTCGGCAATGTTGACCAGGCTGAAATAGAGGCTGAAAGCGCGCACTACTTGGGTCAGGGTCTGCGGATCAAGCCGCTTGATCAACAGATTGAGCTGCTGGCGTTTTTTTAGGTCATCGATAGAGCGCAGGCTGATGTAGCCCTTGCGCAGGGTTTCAACGGCGGCAAAGACTTGGTCACCGGCTTGCGCGCGGAGGATATTACCCAAAAGATTGCCGAACAATTTGACCCGTGAACGAAGTTTTTTATCCATAATATTCTTTCAAAAACAACTTGTTATTGCGGAGTTTGGTGGTCGTGCCAGATGCTCTTGGCGACAAAGGCTGGCCATTATACACCGCCACAGGGAAATTATCTGTTTAGCCTTTGTGGCGGTGTGACAGTGGTTATGGTTAATGTTATCTGCCGATTAGTTGCCGGGCTGTTTGATATAGCTCGAGGTAATGTTTAGCGCTTTGTTTCCAGCTAAAGTCCTGCTTCATGCCTGTGGTCATGATCTTTTTCCAGGCCTTGGGTTGGTGACGATAGATTGAGATTGCCCGTTCGCAGGCCTGTAGCAGCTCGATTGCACTGGCATGTTCAAAATGAAAACCACTGGCCTTGCCTTGTTCGATGTTTTCGTCGCTGGCGTCGATAACGGTGTCAGCCAGGCCACCGGTGTGGCGAACGATGGGGACGGTACCGTAGCAGAGGCTGTAAATCTGATTCAGACCACAGGGTTCAAAACGGGATGGCATCAGAAACATGTCGGCGCCAGCCTCGATCTGGTGAGCCACGGCCTCGCTAAAACCAATGTGGGCGGCAATCTGTTGTGGGTATTTGGCGGCAGCTGTTTCAAGCGCAGCCTGAAAGCCTTTATCACCCGTACCCAATACCACCAGTTGAGCGCCCAATTCTACCAATTGAGGAATGATATCCAGTACCAGGTCGATGCCTTTTTGCTCAACCAGTCTGCCCACCAGTCCCAGTAGTGGTGCATCAGCCTGTTGTGGCAGGCCGAATTGTTTTTGCAGCTCGTCTTTGTTTTTGGCTTTGCCGTCTAACTTGTGGCCATCAAAATGGTGTTTCAGATACGGGTCGGCAGCCGGGTTCCATTGTTTGTAGTCAACACCGTTGAGTATGCCCACCAAACGGTCGCTGCGGTGGTTGAGCAGGCCGTTGAGGCCATGACCAAAATGGGGAGTGCGAATCTCCTCGGCATAGGTTGGGCTGACGGTGCTGATCATGTCGGCAAATACTAATCCCCCTTTTATGAAGGAAAGGCCGCCGTGAAACTCCAGCCCCTGCATGCCCCAGAGGTAGTGCGGTAGTTTAAGGGTTTGGAAATTGCTTGAGTCAAAATGGCCGTGGTAGGCGAGGTTGTGGATGGTGAAGATGGTCGCCGGACGATTGGGGTGTGGCGATAGCAGGGCAGGCACCAGGCCGCTCTGCCAGTCATTACAGTGGACGACATCCGGCTGCCAGTCCAGCTCAGCCTTGTTGAGGGCAACGGCACTGGCGACGCGGCAAAAGGTGGCGAAGCGTTCGGCATTATCAGCCCAGTCGTGGCCATCGGGATCGCAGTATGGGCCGCCGGGGCGGTCGAAATGAGCCGGTGAATCGACCAGCAGAAGTTTGACGGTAGTGCCTGGTAGGCGGCCTTCAAGCAGGCGTACTGTTTCAGGCACGTCTTCTATATGAAAACTGGCAAAACCCAGTTTTTCAGCCTTGCGCATGGCGTCACGATAGGCCGGCATGATGATGCGGACATCGTTACGTTGGGCTTTGAGAGCAACGGGTAGGCTGCCTGCGACATCGCCCAGGCCACCTGTTTTGATTAGGGGGTAAGCTTCGCTGGTAACGAAAAGAATTTTGCTGTTTGCCATGAGGTTCTGCTTGATTGTGTGTTTATGTGCCGCTGACCTATAAACAAGAATAACATGCCCCTTAAATTTATGAGTGCATTGTCAGTCGTGAAAAGAGAGTCGGGTATGATGGGGGTTTATGTTTGGGAATTAAGCACGTTGTGTATTTCGCTTTAATATAGAGATGGATATAGATATGGATGAAAGACGGTTTCAGGGGGGGTGATGCAAGGTCGTGTTCAAGCGGGCAGTGATATTGCTGCCAATCTGAATCTCAAGCGTCTTGTTTATGTGCGCCTGCTAGCTATTGTCGGTGAGGTGGTGATGGTCGGCGTGGCGGTGTTTGTTTTGGCAATGCACCTGCCAGTGCTGATGTTGTCGATGGGCATAGCCGTGCATGTGTTTGTTAATCTATTTGCCTGGTGGCGGGTGCAATCTGGAGCGGAGATTGGTGCCAAAGAGGTTTTGCTGCAGCTTTGTCTTGATGTGCTGGTGTTGACTGGTCTGCTTTATTTGGCGGGTGGGGCATCCAACCCCTTTGTATCGCTATTGCTGCTGCCGTTGGTGGTGGCTGCCACCATTCTGCCTCAACGGCATGTATGGGGCATGGCTGTGTTTGTGATGGTTGCCTACGGACTGTTGATGTTTGACTATCAGGCGATGTCTCAAATGGGCTCGCATGCCAGCTCGCATAAAGGAGAAGACTTTAACTGGCATGTCATCGGTATGTGGTTCGGTTTTTTGCTGGCGGTGGCAATGATTGTATTTTTTGTGCTGCGTATGGCTGAATCGTTACGCGAGCGTGACCGGGTGCTGGCTCAGGCGCGTGAGTCTGCCCTACGCGATGAGCAATTGGTGGCCTTGGGAACGCTGGCGGCAGGCGCTGCGCATGAGTTGGGCACGCCGCTGTCGACGATGGCTGTGTTGACTCAGGAGTTGGAGGAGGAGTATCGCCAGGATCAGGATTTGCAGCAACGTCTGGCAATTTTGCGTCAGCAGGTGGGTCGATGTAAGGATACGCTGGCGATGATTTCTGTTTCGTCTGGTCAGCTGCGGGCTGAAGGCGGTGGGCGTGTTGCCCTGGATCAGTTCTTGGCGACGGTGGTAAACGATTGGAATTTAATGCGGCCGGGGGCGGTGCTTGATTTTGATATGGAGGGTGAGCAGCCGGTGCCAGTCATAATTTCTGAAAAAGGCCTGTCTCAGGCGTTGATTACTTTTCTAGATAACGCTGCTGATTCTTCACCTGATTTGGTGGAAATGCATTGCCGGTGGCAGGCGAATCAATTGCAGGTAGAGATTGCTGATTGTGGTGACGGGATGCCGGATGAGTATATTCAGCAAGTGGGTAAAGTGCCGTTTACCACCAAGGCCGATGGGCATGGACTGGGTTTGTTATTGGCGCATGCCATTATTCAGCGCCTTGATGGTGATGTTGATGTCAGTGCCCGTCCTGGTGGTGGCACCAGCGTTAAGCTGAGCTTGGATTTGAATAGATTATTGGTAACCCTGGATGAGTGAAGAGATTGTGGCGCGGCTGCTGCTGGCCGATGACGATGAGGTGTTTGCCTCGGTGTTGGCGCGGGCATTGTCAAAACGTGGTTTTGAGGTCGAGATAGTTCATGATGTCGAGGCCGGGCTGGCGCTGTGCCAAGACTGGTGGCCCGACTATGCGGTGATCGATCTGAATATGCCAGGTGCTTCGGGCTTGGCGTTGGTGGAACATATTTGCAGTCAGGATGGAGATGTCCGGGTAGTGGTGTTGACCGGTTATGCCAGTATCACCACGGCGGTTGAGGCGATCAAACTGGGGGCGATTCATTACCTGGCCAAGCCGGCTGATGCTGATGAGATTGTTGCTGGCCTGCACAAAACCAAAGGTGATGCCGACGTGCCTGTGGGTGAGTCGCCGATGTCGGTGAAGCGACTGGAGTGGGAGCATATTCAGAAGGTGTTGGCTGAGGTGGATGGCAATGTCTCCGAGGCGGCGCGACGGCTGAACATGCATCGTCGTACTTTACAGCGTAAGCTACAAAAAAGGCCGGTACAAAAGTAGTCTTGCCACCCTGTTTTTTGCCATTCTTAATCAAGTTTTCTTATCGGCGGACGACATACTGCTGTCATATGGGGTGTATTATATTAATTATCTGTCTGGTTGGGTTTAACTTGGATTTGCCTGGCTGGATCTGTTGTCGTATTTAAATACAAGGAAGGAGATTCATCATGCGCATGGCACTGATAGGTTTGGGAAAGATGGGCGGCAATATGGCGCGTCGTCTGTGTCGCGGCGGCATCGAAGTTGTCGGCTATAACCGCTCGCCAGAAATTGTAAATACGCTGGTTGGCGAGGAGGGCATGATCCCTGCCGAGTCATTGCGTGAAGCGGTTGAGAAACTGACTGCGCCACGAGTGGTGTGGTTGATGTTGCCTTGCGGTGCGCCGACTGAAGATGCAATCGAAGATCTGCTTGAAATCCTGGAGCAGGGTGATGTGGTGGTTGATGGTGGTAACTCTAATTATCATGACAGTCAGCGTCGTGGCACATTGTTGGCGCAGCAGGGTATTGGTTATGTTGACTCCGGTACCTCGGGTGGTATTTGGGGGCTTGATAATGGCTATTGCTTGATGGTGGGCGGTGAGAAATCTGCCGTGGCCGAAGTTGTGCCGGCCTTGAAGGTGTTGGCGCCTGGTAATGGCGATGGTCCTGAAAACGGTTGGGCGCATGTTGGTCCAGTTGGTGCCGGTCATTTTACCAAGATGGTCCACAATGGTATTGAATACGGAATGATGCAGGCTATGGCCGAAGGTTTTGCCCTGATGAAAGGCAAGGAGGAGTTTAATCTCGACCTGGCTCAGATATCGGAACTATGGCGTCATAGCTCGGTAGTGCGTAGTTGGTTGTTGGATCTGACAGCCGATGCCCTCAAGGAAGACCAAAAACTGGAAGCTGTCGCGCCATTCGTGCCCGATTCAGGCGAAGGCCGCTGGACCGTCGTTGAGTCTATCGATCAAGGCACTGCCGCGCCGGTATTGAGTCTGGCGATGATGATGCGCTTTACCTCTCAGGATCAGGAAGGTTATGACTTCAAGCTGTTGTCGATGATGCGAAATGCCTTTGGCGGCCATGCGGTGAAAAAGGCTGGTGAATAATGGCCAAGATTGATCCCTGTACGATTGTCATTTTTGGCGCCACCGGCAACCTGTCGCGGGTGAAGCTGATGCCAGCTCTGTATGAGCTGGAAAATGAGGGGCGTCTGCCTGATGGTGTCACTATTCTGGCCTTTGGTCGTCGCCCTTGGAGTCAGGAGGAATGGCAGGCTGAAGTGGTGGCCATGCTCGAAGCCAAGTATCCAGATGGATATGACCAGGCGGCCTTTGAGCGTTTTAGTGCCAAGCTTTATTACTTCCATGGCGACCTAACCGAAGATGCCTCGTATAAGGCCTTGAGCGAAAAGCTATCGGCTGACCCGAATTGTAGCCCCAACGCCCAGTTCTATATGTCGATTCGGCCAGCCGAGTTTGGCATGGTAATCGATAAGCTCGGTGAGCAAGGCCTGCTGGATGAAAGCCATGGCTGGCGCCGGGTGGTCATAGAAAAACCGTTTGGTTATGACCTGCTCAGTGCTCAGTCTCTGCAAACGGCCTTGAACAAATATCTTGATGAGAGCCAGATCTATCGTATCGATCACTATCTGGGTAAATCTACGGTTAGAAATATCCTGGTATTTCGTTTTGCCAACCTGTTGCTGGAGCCGCTCTGGAATCGTAATTACATCGATCATGTCCAGATCACTCATTCTGAAACCATCGGTATCGGTAGTCGTGCTGATTATTATGATGGTGCAGGGGCGATGCGTGACATGATTCAGAGCCATTTGATGCAGTTGTTTGCTTTGGTGGCGATGGAGCCGCCGGCGGGTATGGATGATGAATCCTTGCGTGATGAAAAGGTAAAGGTACTGAAATCAGTGCGGCCAATTCCTCAAAACGCGGTGCATGCCCACGCTTTTCGTGGCCAGTATAGCGGAGGAAATGTTGCTGGAGAATCTGTGCCTGGTTATCGCGAAGAAGAGGGTGTGCCTGAAGGTAGTACTACGGAAACCTATGCGGCATTGAAACTGTATGTCGATAACTGGCGCTGGAAGGGAGTGCCTTTTTATCTGCGCACCGGCAAGCGTATGGCTGAGGCCTCTTCAGCAATCTGTATCCGTTTCAAACGCCCACCTCAGCACCTGTTTCGTGGTGCCAAGATAGATCAATTGCAGCCAAATTGGTTGCTGCTGGGGATTCAACCCAATGACTGCCTGAAATTGGAAATCAACGTCAAGGAACACGGCACTTCCATGAAGACACGGCTGATTGGTCTGGATGCCAGTTACCACGATGATGATGTTAAGCCAGGTGATGCCTATGAAGACCTGTTGCTGGATGTAATGCGCGGTGATCATTCACTATTTTTGCGTTATGACGAGGTGGAGTGGGCTTGGCGAGTGGTGGACCCCATTCTCAAGGTCTGGTCGATGGAGCGTGATTTTATCAATACCTATCCGGCTGGCTCTTGGGGGCCGCGTGGCACCTATCGTCTGTTTGAGAATGATGATCAGTTCTGGCGTCACTCGCTTGGTATAGGTGGTAGCGATGTCGGTTCCGAAGTATTTTGATCTTAGGGCAGTATTAATAAATGCACTTTTTTAGTGATGCCTTGTTGGTCTTGTTGGCGTTACACTGTGTTTACATTGCGGATAAAAAATAAAAGGATGTCGGGGCGTGATTGAATCAGCTGAATGGAAGGCCTTGCTGGAGCATAAGGAAGAGATTGAACATGCGCATATGCGTGACATGTTTGCTGAGGATCCAAAGCGCTTTGATCGTTACTCGATCTACTTTAATAATATTCTGTTTGATTATTCCAAAAACCGCGTTACTGATGAAACCCTGAAGCTGCTATTTGATCTGGCCCGCTCGCGTGATGTGAAGGGTTGGTCTCAGAAAATGTTTCATGGTGAGAAAATCAACTTCACCGAAGATCGTGCTGTGTTGCATGTGGCGCTGCGTAATCGCAGTAATCGTCCTATCTTTGTTGATGGTCATAACGTCATGCCGCAGGTCAACGCGGTGTTGGCCAAGATGCGCAAGTTTTCCGAGGCGATTCGTTCTGGCAAGTGGCTGGGGTATACCGGCAAGCGTATCACCGACGTGGTGAACATTGGGATTGGTGGGTCTGATTTGGGACCAAAAATGGTCTGTGAGGCGCTCAAGCCATATAGCGACTGGGCTACGCGAGCGCATTTTGTCTCTAATGTTGATGACACTCAGGTGGTGGAAACGCTGCGTGGGCTGAATCCGGAAACGACCCTGTTTATTATCGCTTCCAAGACCTTTACTACCCAGGAAACCATCGTCAATGCCCGCTCTGCCCGTGATTGGTTGTTGCACGATGCCATGGGTGATGAGACTGCTGTAGCAAAGCATTTTGTGGCGATCTCGACTAATGAAGAAAAGGTGGTTGAGTTTGGTATTGATCCACAGAACATGTTCGAATTCTGGGACTGGGTTGGTGGCCGTTATTCGCTTTGGAGTGCTATTGGTCTGTCCATCGCCTGCTATATCGGTATGGATAATTTTGAGCTGCTGTTACAGGGTGCTCACGAGATGGATGAGCATTTTCTCTCAGCACCGATGGAACGCAATATCCCCATTATCATGGGCATGCTCGGGGTCTGGTATAACAATTTCTTTGATGCCGACAGTCACGGAATCTTCCCTTATGACCAGTATTTGTACGAGTTTCCGGCCTATTTCCAGCAGGGCGATATGGAGAGTAACGGTAAGCAGACTAACCGTGATGGCAAGCCGGTTGATTGTTCTACTGGTCCCGTCATCTGGGGTAAGCCGGGTACCAATGGTCAGCACGCTTTTTTCCAGTTGTTGCATCAGGGGACCAAGTTGGCCCCGGCCGATTTTCTGGCAGCGGTTATGGCGCAAAACCCTCTGGGTGAGCATCATGCCATCCTGATTTCCAATTTCTTTGCCCAGACCGAAGCCTTGATGAAGGGTAAGACCAAGGAGGAGGTGCGGGAGGAGCTCGAAGCTGAGGGGTATAGCGGTGAGCAACTTGAAGCGCTGGTGGAACACAAACATTTTGACGGTAATCGACCCACTAATTCAATATTATTCAAACGCCTTGACCCCAAGACCATGGGTTGCCTGGTAGCCATGTACGAACACAAGATCTTTGTTCAGGGCATTATCTGGGGGATTAACTCCTTCGATCAAATGGGTGTCGAGTTGGGCAAACAGCTGGCGTCTACCATTCAGACAGAACTCAGTGGTGATGCCGAGATCACCTCTCACGACTCATCCACCAATGGTCTGATCAATTATTACAATAAGCATCATATGGCCCCCTGAGTCTTCCAGGGTTAGGGCTGGAAGCAGCCCCAATTTCCTGATTTCCAAAAAAAAGGTATAATTGCCGGCTTGTTCTAAGCGACTGAAAAAACTGGAAAACGTGTTCCGGTTTGAAGAGTCGTTGATCTTTGCGGCCAAGCCTTCAAAAGCGCCGCTTACACATGCCGCCCACGACAGGGCAACAGAATTTATTGAAAAGCTTGGAGCCTATATGACTCAGCAGTCCCAGATTCCCGATATTGATGCCGTTGAAACCCAGGAATGGCTGGAAGCCCTTGAAGCCGTTATTGAAAACGAAGGCGTTGAGCGTGCCCATTTCCTGCTGGAGCAGATGATAGACAAGGCTCGCCGCTCGGGATCCAATCTGCCTTACTCGGCCAATACGGCCTATGTGAATACCATTCCGCCTCATATGGAACCGGGCCTGCCTGGCGATCCTGCCATCGAAGATCGTATCCGCTCTTTCATTCGTTGGAATGCCGTGGCGATGGTGGTTAAAGCCAACCGTAAATCTTCTGAATTGGGGGGCCACATTGCAACATTCGCCTCAGCGGCTGTTTTGTACGATATTGGATTTAACCACTTTTGGCGTGCGCCTTCGCATGAACATGGTGGCGACCTGATTTATTCACAGGGCCATGCCTCGCCAGGCACTTATGCCCGCGCCTTCCTTGAAGGTCGCCTGAAAGAAGAGCAACTGGATAAGTTTCGTCAGGAAGTGGATGGTGATGGCCTGTCGTCTTATCCGCACCCCTGGTTGATGCCAGACTTCTGGCAGTTTCCAACTGTATCGATGGGCCTCGGCCCAATCATGTCGATTTATCAGGCGCGTTTCATGAAGTACCTACAGGATCGTGGTCTGGCCGATACCAAACAGCGCAAGGTTTGGGCCTTCCTTGGCGACGGCGAGACTGATGAGCCTGAATCACTAGGCGCTATTTCCCTGGCGGGTCGTGAGAAGCTGGATAACTTAGTCTGGGTGGTCAACTGTAACCTACAGCGTCTTGACGGGCCTGTGCGTGGCAACGGCAAGATTGTACAAGAGCTGGAAGCCGGCTTTCTAGGTGCTGGTTGGAATGTCATCAAGGTGCTATGGGGCTCTTATTGGGATCCGTTGCTAGCCAAAGATAAAAACGGCCTGCTGCAAAAGCGAATGTTGGAATGTGTCGATGGGGACTTCCAGAATTACAAGGCCAAAGATGGTGCATATGTGCGCCAGCATTTCTTCGGTAAGTATCCTGAGTTGCTGGAAATGGTTTCCAAGATGTCAGATGACGACGTTTGGCGTCTGAATCGTGGTGGCCATGATCCACATAAAGTCTACGCAGCTTATAAAGCGGCGGAAGAGAGTGGTGATGCGACCGTTATTCTGGCGCACACCGTTAAGGGTTATGGTATGGGCGCAGCGGGTGAAGCGCAGAACCGAACTCATTCACAGAAGAAACTGGCTGATGACGAGATGATTTATGTTCGTGATCGTTTCAATATTCCGCTCAGCGATGAAGATGCTGCTGCCGGAAAATACTACAAACCTGCTGAAGATAGTCCTGAAATGCAGTACCTGCATGCCCGTCGAAAAGAGTTGGGTGGTTATTTGCCTGCCCGTACTCAAGCGGCTGCGCCACTGGAAGTGCCTGAACTGTCTGCTTTTGAGGTATTGTTGAAAGGCTCTGGCGAAAAAGAGATGTCCACCACCATGGCCTATGTGCGTATGTTGACCATTCTCTGTCGTGATAAAAAGATGGGTAAAAACGTGGTGCCTATTGTGCCGGACGAAGCACGTACCTTTGGTATGGAGGGTATGTTCCGTCAGCTGGGTATCTACTCTTCTGTAGGACAGCTGTATACTCCGCAGGACAAAGAAGAGATTATGTTCTACAAGGAAGACAAGTCTGGCCAGATCCTTGAAGAGGGGATCAATGAAGCCGGTGCCATGTCTTCCTGGATTGCCGCGGCAACTGCTTATGCCAACCATGGCGTGAACACCGTGCCATTCTACATCTACTACTCCATGTTCGGCTTTCAGCGTATTGGTGATCTGGCATGGGCTGCAGGTGATATGCAGGCGCGTGGCTTCCTGATTGGCGCCACCGCTGGTCGTACTACGCTGGCGGGTGAAGGTCTGCAGCATCAGGACGGTCATGGACTGATTATGGCCAACACTATTCCGAACTGTGTTAGCTATGACCCAACCTTTAGTTATGAATTTGTGGTGATTGTTCAAGACGGTCTGCGTCGTATGTATGCAGAGCAAGAGAATGTTTTCTACTACGTCACCACCATGAACGAAAACTACACCCATCCGGCTATGCCTGAGGGTGCAGAAGAGGGCATCATCAAGGGGCTTTATGAGTTCCGTAAAGGCGGCAAGAAGAAGCTAAAAGTTCAGTTGCTAGGCTCGGGTACCATCCTGCGTGAAGTGATTACAGCAGCTGATCTGCTGAAAGATGATTGGGGCGTGGATGCTGATATTTTGAGTGCCACCAGCTTCAATGAGCTGACTCGTGAAGCTCAAGTTTGTGAGCGCTGGAATCGTCTGCACCCAACCGAGACAGCTCGTGTGCCTTATGTGGTTCAGGCCTTGGAAGGCCGTAAGGGGCCGTTCATTGCCGCAACCGATTACATCCGTAACTATGCCGATCAGATTCGTCAGTGGGTACCGGGTCGCTACGAGGTGCTGGGTACTGATGGCTTTGGTCGTTCCGACACCCGCGCCCAGTTGCGTAAGCATTTTGAAGTGAATGCAGTGAATGTTGTGGTTGCCGCGCTGAAGGCACTGGCAGACGAAGGTCAGATTGATGCGGCCAAGGTTGCTGAAGCGATTGCCAAGTACGGCATTGACGCTGAAAAGCCCAACCCCCTGCACGCTTAATTCATAGGGAACATAGGATATGAGTAAAGAAATACTGGTTCCAAATATTGGTGATTTTGACAAGGTTGAGGTGATCGAGATTCTGGTCGCTGCCGGTGACACTATTGCTGTTGAAGATTCGCTGATCTCGGTTGAGTCTGACAAGGCCTCGATGGAAATCCCTGCGCCAGAGGCTGGCGTGGTGAAAGAGATTAAGCTCAGCCTGGGTGATATGGTTTCGGAGGGTAGTTTGATTCTGATGCTGGAGCCTAGTGGTGAAGCAACCGCACCTGTGGCAGAAGCACCGGCAAAGCAGGAGGCTAAGGTTGAGTCTGCGCCTGTTGCGGCCAAGCCAGCGCCTGCTCCCGCACCGCAAGCACCAGTCAAACAATCGCCAACCGCCAAGATTGATGAGGCATCATTTTCCAAGGCTTACGCCACTCCATCGGTGCGCAAATTTGCCCGTGAACTGGGTGTGGATCTGGGGCAGGTCGATGGCACCGGCCGCAAGGGACGCATCAGCAAGGACGACGTACAGGGTTTTGTTAAGCGTGCCTTGTCTCAGCCTGCTGGTGGTGGCCTGGGTGTAGCGCCGATGCCAGAGATTGATTTTAGTCAGTGGGGCGAGATAGAGTCCAAACCACTGTCCAAGATTAACAAGCTCACTGGCCAATTCCTGCACCGCAACTGGGTCACCATTCCCCATGTTACTCAGTTTGATGAGGCCGATATTACCGACATGGAAACCTTCCGTAAGGGCATGGCGGCCGAGTACAAGGAAAAGGGCATCAAGATCACACCGCTGGTGTTCATGATGAAGGCGGTGGTTTCGGCATTGAAACAGTTCCCACGTTTTAATTCATCGCTAGATAGCAGTGGCGAAAACCTGATCATGAAGAGCTATTTCAACGTCGGTATTGCGATAGATACACCTGATGGCCTGGTCGTGCCAGTGGTTCAGGATGTCGATCGCAAGAGCCTGGTGGATCTGGCTGTCGAGCTGGGTGAGATCAGCGTCAAGGCACGTGAGAAGAAGCTCAAGCCGTCTGACATGCAGGGTGGCAGTATTACCATCTCCAGTCTCGGAGGAATCGGCGGAACTAAATTTACGCCGATTGTGAATGCGCCTGAAGTGGCCATCCTCGGTGTGTCACGTTCCAAGATGCAGCCGGTCTGGAATGGCAAGGAGTTTGAACCACGACTGATGTTGCCGCTGTCCTTGTCCTATGACCATCGTGTTATCGATGGTGCCGATGGCGCTCGCTTCACTTCATTCCTTAGTCGTGTGTTGTCCGATACACGTCGCTTGTTGTTGTAATCGGAGAACTGACTGATGAGTAATATTATTGAAATAAAAGTGCCTAATATTGGCGATTTTGATGCTGTTGAAGTCATTGAAATTCTGGTTAATGTTGGCGATAGCATCAATGTTGAAGACTCCTTGATCTCAGTTGAGTCTGACAAGGCCTCGATGGAGATCCCCGCACCGCAAGCCGGTGTGGTGAAAGAGCTGTTGGTTTCATTGGGTGATAATGTTTCGGAAGGCTCTGCCATCTTGATGTTGGAAGTAGGTGCCGAAGCTGCTGCACCTCAGGCACAAGAAAAATTGGCTGAAACAACTGCGCCAACAGCAGTTCCTGCTCCTGCTGCCGCCAGCTATAGCGGCAACGTGGATGTCAGCACCGAAGTGGTGGTGTTGGGCTCTGGCCCTGGTGGTTATACTGCCGCCTTCCGCGCGGCTGATCTGGGCAAGAAGGTTGTCCTGATTGAGCGCTACCAAAGTATTGGTGGTGTTTGTCTGAATGTTGGTTGCATCCCTTCCAAGGCCCTGCTGCATACTGCTCAGGTGATCAATGAGGCGGAAGAGTTTGCCGAGATAGGGGTGGCGTTTAATAAGCCTGAAATCGACCTTGATAAACTGCGCGGCCATAAAGATAAGGTTGTTGGCAAGCTTACTGGTGGTCTGAAGCATCTGGCCAAGCAACGCAAGGTAAAAATAGTCCAGGGTTACGGTAAATTCACTTCGCCAAACAGCATCGAGGTGGAAGCCGAAGATGGCAGTAAACAGGTGGTCGGTTTTGATAACTGCATCATTGCTGCCGGCTCCCGCGTCACCAAATTGCCGTTCATTCCTTGGGATGATCCGCGGGTGATGGATTCGACTGACGCATTGGAAATCCAAGAAGTGCCGAAACGCCTGTTGGTTGTTGGTGGTGGCATCATCGGCCTGGAAATGGCCACGGTATACGATGCATTGGGTGCCAAGGTAACAGTGGTAGAGCTTTCTCCTGGCTTGATTCCTGGCGTTGATAGAGATGTAGTGCGCCCGCTGGAACGTCGCATCAAAAAGAAATACGAAAACATCTATACCAATACCAAGGTCACCGCGATTGAGCCGATTGACAATGGTCTGGTTTGTTCCTTCGAAGGCAAGGATGCGCCTGAGCAGGATACCTTTGACCGTGTACTGGTCTCTATCGGACGTACCCCGAATGGCAAACTGATCGATGCTGAAAAGGCTGGTGTCGCAGTCAACGACTGGGGTTTTATTGAAGTTGATAAACAACAGCGTACCAACGTTGATCATATCTTTGCGATTGGCGACGTCGTCGGCCAGCCCATGTTGGCTCATAAAGCGACTCACGAAGGCAAGGTTGCAGCACAGAATATCGCCGGTGAGAAATCATTCTTTGATGCCCGTACCATTCCTTCTGTTGCCTATACTGATCCTGAAGTTGCGTGGATGGGTAAGACTGAAGAAGAGTGTAAAAAGGAAGGAATCAGCTACCACAAAGGTGCATTTCCTTGGGCCGCGTCCGGTCGCTCACTCTCCATCGGTCGCGATGAAGGCATGACTAAAGTGCTGTTTGATGATGACCACAAGATCATCGGTGCAGCGATTGTTGGTACCAATGCCGGAGAGTTGATTGCCGAAGCTGTGCTGGCCTTGGAACTAGGCGCTGATGTTGAGGATATTGCCTTGACGATTCACCCTCATCCAACGTTGTCAGAGACCTTTAACTTTGCCGCAGAAATGGCAGAGGGAACCTGTACCGATCTCTATGCACCGAAGAAAAAATAGACTTTAGTTACATTAGGAACACAAAAAAGCCTGGCCAAGTGCCGGGCTTTTTTGTGTCATCTTTCTCATATTTTCAAAGCAATCCAATAACAAGTGTGAAGTGGGCAGCAGTTTGTGGTTTTGTCGCTAATCGCCTCTGCCTTGTATCCCGATAAGAAAGTGATTGGGTCCAACCGGTATTAGGATGAATATGAGTGCAATTCACAAGATTAATGATATCCGTTCGTTAAAAAGGTTTATTCCCTTAAATGAACTGGAGTACGACAAGCTTTCAGAACTGATAGAAAACTCATCAGTGCTTAAATTTAAAAAGGCTCAACCAATTACCACCGGGGTTGAAAAGGGCCATAGTGTATATCTGCTTTCTGGCAATGTGGTGCGTGCCCCCAATTCTGACCGTGCCCTACTGATTAAGGCGGGTGGTAGTCATGCGCGTCAGGCGATTATGACCCCTGATCAGCGTCCTCGTATGGTGGCAGAAAACAGCGTTACAGTGTTGTGTGTAGATACAGAACTGCTGGATTTTCTGCTTAACTGGGGCGCTGATGACGGTGTCGTCGTCGATGAAATCAACGCCGATGAGGCGAACGAGTGGGTTGATGGTTTATTGCGTAGCGAGACAATTCTGAGCTTGTCACCGCAGAGCATACAGACGCTAATGGCCGTCGTTGAGCCAGTTGAATTCAATGCCAACGAGATGGTGTTTAATCAAGATGATGAGCCTGATTATTACTACATCGTCTCACGGGGGCATTGTGTTGTGACGCGTCGTGCCCAGGGGCAAGGTGCCCCTACAGAGCTGGCAAGACTGGGGCCGGGTGATGCCTTCGGTGAGGAGGCGCTGATTGCCAATAGCGTACGTGGTGCAACGGTGCGCATGTTTGAAGATGGTTTGTTGTTGCGCCTGGATCAGAGAAATTTCAAAAAACTGTTAGAACAGTCTCTGGTTAACACCATAGGTGCTGAACGAGCCAATAGATTAAAGGCAAAAGGCGCTGTTGTGATTGATTTGCGCTCTGCTGCTGCGTTCTCCAGGGATGGTAGCGGGATAAATATTCCATTTTCAGAACTGCGCAGCCGAATTGGCAGTCTGGATAAGGATGGGAAATATATTGTTGTCTCGGACGATAATAATTTGAGTGCGGTGGGGGCGTTTTTGTTAAGTAAGAAGCGCTTCAAGGTGTATTTATTAAAGATGGCGAGAAAAGAAGCGCTGGCTGCAAAAACTGCCAAAGTAGATGCGCAGACAAAACAGCTTGAAGCGACTGTATCTCAGTTGCAGCGGCAGTTAAATCAGGTAAACGCCAGCTTCCAAGAAGAGCAAAAAAACCATATAGCCAGCAAGGAGCGCATTCAGTCTTTAGAGTCTGGCTTGATAGATACCAAGGACAGTGCCAGAAAAGCAATCTTGGAAGCAAGTGCCTTAAAAAGCAGATCAGAATCTTTTTTGCGTGGTCGGATAAATTCGCTCACCGGTGAGTTAGAAAAAGAGAAGCTGAGCGGCCAGAGTTTGAGTGTTGATAACGAAGCACTCAAAAGTGAGCTGAAGTCTGTGCAAGACAAGATAGAACAGATTCAGAGCCAGGCAGCGTTCAAATCGGTTGAAGCAAGTGAGGCACATAGTCGTGAAACTTCACTTTACGAACAGATTAAACAGCTGCAAAAAAGTCTGGAAGGTCTGCAGCAAATCCATGAGAAAGTATTAGGTGAGAAACAGCAGTTGAGCAACCAGTTCAACGAGGTCAGTCAAAAAGCGAAATGTAAAAGTGATGAATTGAATGTTGTTCAAGAAGAATTGCAGATAGCATCTGAGCGCGCGGAAAATATTGGGCAAGAATTACAGACGTTGCAGGCGCAGCATACTGAACTTGAAACAAGCCATGAACAAAGCCTTGCTGAGAAACGGTCTCTGAACAATTTGCTTAGCGAGGCCATTCAGACTGCTGAGCAACAGACATTTGAGCTGAATGAGATGCAAGGCCAGCTGCAGAGTATTCGTGATCAGGCGGAACAGGCTGGGCAAGAGCTTCAGCTGTCACTGACGCAGAAGGTAGAGCTGGAATCCAGCTTGGAACGGGAGCTGGAAGAGAAGCGGTCACTAAATGAATTGCTCAATGAAACTGTTCAGAAGGCTGAACAGCAAGCAGTCGAGTTGGATGGGTTGCAAGACCAGCTGAATACTACCACCAGCCGTGCTGAGCAGGTTGAACAGTCCTTGCAGCAGTCGCAGGATCAATTATTGGAAGTGGAAGGTAGTCTTAAACTGAGTCGACAGGTTGGCCAGCAGGCGAAGCAACAGCTCAGGCAACAAGAGAGGCTGCATGCAGAGCAAGAGAACAGGGTTTTGGTGCTGACTGAGGAGATGAATATTCAGGCGCAGACTGCCCAACAGGAATTCACGTCTTTACAGCATCAATTTGAATCTATGGAAGCGGCTCAGGCAAAAAAAGAATCACAGCTTTTACAGGTCGAATTGAATTATAAACAACGCATAGATCAGCTTGAGGCAGAGTTAAAGCAAGCAGTGGCTGAGGCCAGGCAAATTTCTGAGCAGTCATCGAAGCAGATGTTGCAGAATCAGGTCATCAGTGAAGAGCTGTCCATATTGCAGGGTGATAATAAACGCAGTGGCGTGATGGTAAGATCGCTATCGTTTGTTCTCTTGTTACTTATAGCTAGTATCGGCGCCGCCTAT
>Ga0316207_10002308_pt1 | contig 19953 bp, 16 predicted proteins | sample 6weekpyrite_MG_FD_204943 | JGI IMG/M metagenome (GOLD analysis project Ga0316207, IMG submission 204943) | Microbial mat bacterial communities from mineral coupon in-situ incubated in ocean water Damariscotta River, Maine, United States -... | ecosystem: Environmental > Aquatic > Marine >...
GCATCGCCTGGATAAAGATACGAGTGGTGTGCTGGTGGTGGCCAGGGATATTTCTGCTCACAAATACCTGGTTGAGCAATTACAGGCACGGGCCTTTGAGCGAGAGTATGCTGCTGTTGTAAACGGAGTGTTAACGGCGGGTGGCACAGTTGAGACCCGCATTGGCCGGCACCCACTGCAACGAAAGAAGATGGCGGTTGTGCCTACGGGGGGGAAGCCTGCGATCACGCACTACCGTGTTGAGCAGCGTTTTCGATCGCACACATTAATTAAAGTGAACCTTGAAACAGGACGGACCCACCAAATTCGTGTCCACATGACCCATATTCATCATCCCTTGGTTGGCGATCAGGTTTACGGCGGACGTTTGAAGTTACCTGCAGGTTGCAGCGAAGAATTAATAGAGGTGCTGCGTAGATTTAAACGGCAGGCCTTACATGCACGCTTGCTGGGACTCGAACATCCAAAAACAGGCGAGTCTATGAGCTGGCATGCCCCCATTCCTGAAGACATGCAAAAACTGATAACGGTGTTGGCCGATGATGCTCGCTCTAGTTAAAAAGTCAGGGGGTAAAGGTGCTGGATAAACATAGTTGGATCCCTGCAAAATGGCCTGCACCTGCGCACATTCATGCGGGTACCACTACCAGGTTGGGTGGTAGTAGTCAGCCGCCTTTTGATAGTTTCAACCTGGCAACGCATGTTGAGGACAATCCGGATGCAGTGTTGAGCAATCGTGCATTGCTAAAAGCCTATCTTGAACTTCCCGAGGATCCACACTGGCTCACCCAGGTACATGGTTGTGAGGTTTCAACAGATGAGCGGATTATCAGCGAAGCCGATGCCTGTATGACACACACAAAGGGTCGTGTATGTGTAGTGATGACCGCAGATTGTTTACCTGTTCTTATCACCGACAGAGAAGGATCCTGCGTTGCTGCTATCCATGCCGGTTGGAAGGGGCTGGAACTACTGGCGATAGCGCAGACGATCGAAATGATGCCTGCAAAAGAAAATGACTTGCTTGTCTGGTTAGGTCCGGCGATAGGACCGGAAGCATTCGAGGTGGGTGAAGAGGTTCGGGATCTGTTTTTAAATCAGAATAGCCAAATGGCGGATGCCTTTGTTAATGGCAAGGCTGAAGGGAAGTGGCTGATGGATATATACAAGATAGCTCGGCATCAATTGGCTAGTCTGAATGTTGGGGCCGTTTTTGGTGGTGAGTTTTGTACCTATCAGGATAGGCAGCGTTTTTACTCATTCAGGCGCAATAACATCACCGGACGCATGGCGAGCCTGATCTGGATGAGCTGATTCTTGCCTGTCACACTGAATCTGGTAAAAGCAGTGTTTTAGGGTATGATGTGCCAACTTTTTCGAACCGGACCTCATTTCTATGTCGCTGCCCTTTGGAACCTTATTTGGCTGGATAGTTGTCTTCAGCTTTATTGGCGGTATCTTTAGCGCCATCGCCGCAGCGGTATTCCTACTGTTTCCCGATCGTATTCGTACCGCAATGCTTCCGCATTTTGTTAGTTTTGCAATTGGCGCCCTGTTGGGGGCAGCATTCCTGGCTCTGATACCCCATACCCTGAGCACTGGCTCTGGTATTGAGTTTCATCAACTGGGTTTGACACTTCTGATCGGTATCCTTGGTTTTTTCTTGATGGAAAAACTGGTGCTATGGCGCCACTGTCATGAGCACGCCTGTGAGGGGCACACCCTGACTGAGCAACAACACTCACATGCAGCTGGAACTCTCGTTTTGATCGGTGATGGTATTCACAATCTTGTTGATGGTGTTTTGATCGCCGCTGCATTTATGACGGATTTTCACCTCGGCGTGATAACGACCTTAGCCGTAGCCGCGCACGAAATTCCACAAGAGGTCGGCGACTTCGCTATTTTGCTGAGCAGTGGTTACTCGAAACGAAAGGCATTCCTGTTTAATGTCCTTGCTAGTATCACAACGGTCATTGGTGCCGTTGTCGCCTATTTCAGCCTCAATCAGGCCCAGGAAGCGGTGCCGTATATTCTAGCCATCGCAGCTTCGAGCTTTATTTATATTGCGGTTGCTGATTTGATCCCCGGCTTGCACAAGCATGTGGCATTTCGTGAGACTGTGCGTCAAATAGCCTTGATCATTGCCGGTATCCTTGTCATCTATTTCGCTCACGCCACGCTACACTAAATGATACCTGAAGCACTAAAATTCAAAGGGGGAATACCCATGTCGAACTGGTATATGTTGACGCTGGTTGGTCGTGATCGACCAGGCATTGTTGCAGAAGTCAGTAACATTCTGTTTACTGAGGGTTGTCACTTGGGCGAGGCATCCATGATGCGCCTGGGTGGAAATTTTACCGTGATGTTAATGGTGCAAAGCGAACAGCAACAGCCTGAGTTGGAATCGTTGCTGAGCGAAAAATTAACGGCCATGCAACTAAAGATACATGTGGATTTGATTGAAGGACATCTGCATGAGCATATTCTTCCCGATGTTTGCGTCAGCGTGTACGGAACCGATCGCCCTGGCATTGTTGCGGAAGTCACTCGGGTTCTGCAGCAACTAAATTTTCACATCCTCGATTTAGAATCAGATGTCGGTGGCAGCGAAGACAAACCGATCTATGTCATGCACATTGAAGGCAAGTCGCAAGCTGACATGCCCGAACTTGAAAAGGAACTAGAACCACTTCGCAAGCAAGGGATTGATGTAAAAGTCACATCCATCGACACACTTGTTGGCTAATCAGCATGGCGTTACTCCCTATCCTGACATATCCCGATGAACGTTTGAAACAGGTTTCTGAACCAGTTGACATCGTCGATGACAACTTGCGTGCTTTTATCCTTGAACTTGAAGAGACCATGCGCCACGGTCCAGGTGGTGTCGGCATTGCTGCACCACAAGTTGCTCGTTTTATTCGGGTCGCGATCGTAGATGTTTCTAGTAAACCCAAAATAGAACAGCATGGTCGCCTGGTCCTGATTAACCCGGAAATCACAAAATGGGATGGTATGAAAGTGGGTAGGGAAGGTTGTATGTCGGTCCCCGATTTTACTGGCAATGTAATCCGTGCTGAGCAGATCAAGCTCAATTATCTCGATGAGCAAGGTGAAGCCCGGTCTATAGAGGCCAATGGCTACGAGGCACGGGCAATTCAACATGAGTTGGATCATCTCGATGGTATGCTGTTTCTAGACCGGCTGGTGAGTCGGCGCAATGACCTTTTTAAACGTAAGGTCTACAAATAACCTTTTCTGCCCAAAACTCCATTGCTTGAAAGTTAAGTAATTGCCCATCGAGGCCGACAATGTCCTTGTTAACAAAGGATATTTACGATGGCTATGGACAATATTGCTGATTGGATTGTTATTGGATTTGCGGTCGCAGGTGCGGCGATCGTTGTCGTCTTGATTGTGATGTATATTCAGGATGTCTCGCAGACATCCCATGCCATCCGGCGTAATTATCCCGTAATCGGTCGCTTGCGTTATCGCTTCGAATCCTTAGGTGAATACTTTCGTCAATACTTCTTTGCTCACGATCGTCAGGAACAACCCTTTAACCGTGCCTCGCGTGCATGGGTGTATCGAACGGCTAAAGGTCTGGGAGGTCTAGTTGGCTTTGGGTCGACTAATAACATACAAGACAGTGGTTCAGTTATTTTTGTTAATGCCTCATTCCCATTATTGGAAGAAGAGAAGATCGAGCCGCCTCCAATAGTGATAGGCCCACAGTGTCGCTATCCATTTGAGGCCAAGAATCGATTTAATCTTTCAGGTATGAGTTTTGGTGCAATATCTAAGCCGGCAGTTAGAGCATTGTCAAAAGGTGCTGCAGAAGCGGGTATCTGGATGAATACCGGAGAAGGTGGAATATCACCATATCATGAAGAGTTCGGGGCAGACATTATCTACCAGATTGGCACCGCTAAATATGGCGTACGTGATCAGGATGGTAATCTGGATCCGGAAAAGTTAAAAGCTGTAGGAAAACGTGTTAAAGCTTTCGAAATTAAGATGTCTCAGGGTGCAAAACCAGGACGGGGTGGTGTTTTACCAGCAAGAAAAGTGACGGCAGAGATTGCTGCTATCAGGGGCATTAAGCAGGGCGAAATCTCATCAAGCCCAAACCGACATCGCGATATCAATAACTGTGATGATTTATTAATGATGATTCACAGCATTCGCGAGATAACGGGTAGGCCTGTGGGTTTCAAGGCAGTGTTTGGATCTGAACAATTTCCGCAAGAGCTTTGTGAAGCTATTCATCGCAAGGGAATGGAATTTGCTCCTGATTTTATAACCGTAGATGGTGGTGAAGGTGGAACCGGTGCGGCACCACAGGTATTGATTGATCATGTTGGCTTATCATTGAAAGAGTCTTTACCCATCGTTGTTGATACCTTGTGTAAATATAATTTGCGTGATCGCATTCGTGTCATTGCTTCAGGCAAACTAGTAACGTCTGGTAATGTGGCCTGGGCATTGTGCATGGGGGCTGATTTTGCGGTGAGCGCACGTGGCTTCATGTTCTCACTGGGGTGCATACAGTCACTGCAATGCCATCGTGACACCTGCCCAACCGGGATTACGACACATAATAAGCGACTCCAAAAGGGATTGGTGGTGAATGACAAGTCTAAGCGCGTGGCAAAGTATGCACACTGGGTAAACCATGAAATAAATGTTATTGCTCACTCCTGTGGCTTGAAAAATTCCGGTGAGTTTACTCGCAAACATGTACGTATTCTGCAAAAGCCTGGCTACAGCATCTCGCTGGAACAGCTCTATCCTGAAGTCACCGCAAGTCAATTAAGTAAAGAGTCTAAAAAAAGAAGTGCGTGAGCTACACTCAAAGTTCAGGGACCAATTTCAAAAAAATTGACCTGGATCAGTACCTGATTTGCTTGAAAGACTGATATTTATCCCCATTAAATTAACAACAAAGTTGACAAGATTATTTTTTGAGGAAAAATTCTCATGCGAATGGATAAATTAACCAGTAAATTTCAGTTAGCACTGCAAGATGCGCAAAGTGTTGCGCTTGGCCGTGACCACCAGATTGTTGAACCTTTACACGTCCTGGTTGCTATGCTCGATCAAGAGGGCGGTACGGTCCGTCACCTACTGCAAATTGCTGGCACCAATGTTAATTTGCTCCGCTCGCAATTAGGCGAAGCGCTGGAACGTTTGCCATCTGTGGAAGGATCGGCGGGCGATCTTCATATCTCAAATGATCTGGCACGTTTACTTAATCAAACAGATAAACTTGCACAACAGCGCAAGGATCAGTTTGTCTCAAGTGAATTATTTGTACTTGCTCTAGTTGATGATAAAAGTGCAGTCGCCGAGATATTGCGTAAGGCGGGTGCGAACAAGGCAGCCATCGAAGAATCGATAGAGAAAATACGTGGTGGCCAGAAAGTCGATGATCCTAATGCAGAAGAACACCGCCAGGCACTTGAAAAATATACTATTGATCTTACCGAGCGTGCTGAACAAGGTAAGCTCGATCCCGTTATTGGTCGTGATGATGAAATCAGGCGTGCCGTTCAAGTATTACAACGCCGTACCAAGAATAATCCAGTATTAATTGGAGAACCCGGTGTGGGTAAGACCGCTATCGTTGAAGGACTAGCACAGCGCATTGTTGACGGTGAGGTACCAGAAGGCATTAAAGGTAAACGTGTTCTGTCACTGGATATGGGTGCATTGATAGCCGGTGCTAAGTTTCGCGGTGAATTTGAAGAACGTTTAAAAGCGGTGCTCAATGACCTGGCAAAACAGGAAGGTCAGATCATTTTATTTATCGATGAAATCCATACCATGGTTGGTGCCGGTAAGGCTGAAGGTGCCATGGATGCGGGCAACATGTTAAAGCCGGCACTTGCACGGGGTGAGTTACATTGTGTGGGCGCCACTACGCTTGATGAGTATCGCCAATACATCGAAAAAGATGCAGCATTAGAAAGACGCTTTCAGAAAGTGCTGGTTGAAGAACCGAGTGTTGAAGATACGATTGCAATCCTACGCGGTTTAAAAGAAAAGTATGAAGTCCACCATGGTGTGGATATTACAGACCCTGCGATTGTCGCTGCGGCAACCCTATCGACTCGCTATATTACAGATAGACAATTACCAGATAAGGCCATTGATCTGATCGACGAAGCAGCCAGTCGCATTCGTATGGAGATCGATTCAAAGCCCGAGACCATGGATCGCCTTGATCGCAAGTTGATTCAACTCAAAATTGAACGCGAGGCGCTGAAAAAAGAGTCCGATGAGGCTTCAAAGAAACGCCTCGAAAATCTACAAGAAGAAATTGATAAAGCGGAATTCGAGTACCGTGATCTGGAAGAAATCTGGGTCTCCGAAAAGGCCGCCCTTCAAGGTACTCAGCATATTAAAGAAGAGTTGGATCGTGCTCGTATCGAATTGGAGACCGCTCGACGTGCGGGAGATCTTGCGCGTATGTCGGAACTTCAATATGGCCGCATTCCAGAGTTGGAACAGCAACTTGACATGGCCGCACAGGCTGAGATGCAGGAAACTAAGCTGTTGCGCAACAAGGTCGCAGATGAAGAAATAGCTGAAGTGGTTTCGAAATGGACGGGTATCCCCGTTTCTAAAATGCTCGAAGGTGAGCGTGACAAATTGCTTCGCATGGAAGATGAACTGCATCAAAGAGTGATCGGGCAGAATGAGGCGGTGCAGTCTGTTTCTGATGCAATCCGTCGTTCACGTGCAGGTTTATCCGATCCTAATCGCCCTAATGGTTCCTTTCTATTTTTAGGACCAACTGGTGTGGGTAAAACAGAATTGACCAAGGCCTTGGCTTCGTTCCTGTTTGATACTGAAGATGCGATGGTTCGCATTGATATGTCAGAGTTTATGGAAAAGCATTCGGTTGCGCGATTAATCGGTGCACCTCCAGGTTACGTTGGGTATGAGGAGGGTGGTTATCTTACTGAAGCGGTAAGACGTAAACCTTATTCGGTTGTTCTGCTCGATGAGGTTGAGAAAGCTCATCCCGATGTCTTCAACATTTTGTTGCAAGTGCTCGATGACGGTCGCCTAACAGATGGCCAGGGACGCACTGTTGATTTTAGTAATACCGTGATCGTAATGACATCAAATATTGGTTCTCAACATATTCAGGAACTAACCGGTGAAGAAAACTATGACGCGATGAAGTCTGCAGTGATGGAGAGTGTTGGACAGCATTTCCGTCCAGAGTTTATCAACCGAATCGACGAGGTTGTAGTTTTCCACCCACTGGCGAAGGATCAGATTCGTTCAATTGCCAATATTCAGATCGACTATCTACGTAATCGACTCAAGGATCGCGAGATGGGTCTGGACATTAGTGAAGCGGCTCTGGATAAACTAGGTGAGGCTGGTTTTGATCCAGTCTATGGTGCAAGGCCATTGAAGCGTGCCATTCAACAGCAACTAGAGAACACGCTGGCTCAAGACATACTTGCGGGTAAATTCCTGCCAGGTGATGTAATCGAAATTGATGTTGATGGTGATCAAATCACATTTCGTAAGAGTAGTAAAAAAGCCGCTGCTGCTTGATAGGAAGATTCGTTACGCTCGCATGTTGGGTATGCGGCGAGAGGCGGCTACATAGTCACGTTCTGTAATAATATTTTCATTACGCAGACGGCGCAGTTTGGTGATTTCATTGATCAGCATTCTGTGCTTATCAATTCTGACTGATTGGCTGGATGCGAGTATCCGTTGCTTTAGTTCTTCAACAAACTTATTGAACTGTTCCTTACCAGGGTTGGCATAGAGCAAGCCGACTAACACACACCCACAGTAGCGACTCCTGAATTCAGTGACGTTGGGTGACCGATATAAAAACATCAACAGTGAACCGAGCAATAACAATATAAATATAACAAAGAATGGAATCAGGCGGCTTAGCATTTCGCTGGTTGGGTTGTTGTAGAGGTACGCCATGTAGGCAAGGGCAGCGAGGCCAAAATAGGCCATGCTCAGCAACCAGCGCCATGAGAATTCGCGGTTGCGCACCGGCCAAGGCTCTAGCATGCAAAGATTTAGCTGGTAATTTTTTTGACCGAACAGGTTATCTATTGTGACATCCAGGAACTTCTCATCATAAATTTGAAAAGTGCGTGTTTCACCCTTGGCTCTGCTTACCTGTACCAGCGTTTTGTTGATAGAGCGTTGTTCAGACATCTTCTTATCATTATTTCGGTGTTGGGATTTGATTCTATCGTAAAATCGGGCCGGCTTCTAATGCTGCTGCTATGCTCTTTTTCAATTGTGATACTTTCTTGAATATTTGAGCTGAACTTTGCGGTACGTTTGTACTCATTCTAAGTGTACAAACCATTACTTTTTGGCCGGAGCCGATATGCTGATAAAACGCCCTACCGATATTGCTTCATCAGAGATCACTGATAAAGAAACCTACCTGAATCGCCGACATTTTATGAAATCTGCGGTGGGCTTGGCCATGCTACCCTTATTTAATCAGGCGCAGGCCGGCTATGGTAATACTCCCCTAAAGCACGAAAAGGCAGAGCGGTTTCGGATAGATGAGAAATTAACGCCATACACCGATATCACGAGCTATAACAATTACTATGAATTTGGCACGGATAAATACTCGCCTGCCAAACAGGCACAACAATTAACCACGGACCCTTGGTCAATCACCATCGCCGGCCATGTCGAGAGACCAGGAACTTATAGCCTCGAAGACATCATGAAATCCCATCCCCTTGAAGAGCGCATTTACCGGCTGCGTTGTGTGGAGCGCTGGTCAATGGTCATCCCCTGGATAGGCTTCTCTCTAGCAGATTTGATTAAACGCTTCCAACCAACCTCGAATGCCAAATTCGTTAAATTTACGACCCTGGAACGCAAGGGTGAAATGCCTGGTCTGCGTAGGAGTGTGCTGGACTGGCCATATGTAGAAGGACTACGCATGGATGAGGCCATGAATCCTCTGGCACTGATGGCGGTTGGGCTCTATGGCGAGGTTATGCCTAAGCAAAACGGCGCACCGATCCGGTTGGTGGTACCCTGGAAATATGGCTTCAAGAGCATCAAAAGCGTGGTTAAAATTGAGTTTGTCGATCGCAAGCCCGTTTCCAGCTGGGAGCAGGCAGCACCCAGAGAATATGGCTTTTACTCCAACGTGAACCCAGAGGTGGATCACCCTCGCTGGAGTCAGAAGCGTGAGCGTCGTATTGGCGAGTTTCTCAAGCGCAAAACCCTGATGTTCAACGGTTATGAGGAGCAAGTTGCCCATCTTTATAAGGGCATGGATCTGCGTAAAAATTACTAGGTCTTGATGTTAGCTGGAGAATCCTGCTCGACTCCCGCTAGAATAGAATCCCATGTCTAAGCGACAATTATTATTCCTGAAGACCTGCGTCTTTATATTGTGCCTCTTGCCGATTGCCTGGCTGGTTTATGGGGTGTTTAACGACCAACTCGGTGCAAATCCAATCGAAGTGGTCACGCGTAGTTTGGGGGAATGGGGTCTGCAATTATTGATAGCCACCTTGTGTATGACCCCAATCAAAGACCTGTTAAAGCGGTCCTGGCCTATCCAGCTGCGCAGGATGTTGGGTTTATTCAGTTTTTTCTACCTTGTCTTGCACCTCTCCAGTTACCTCTGGTTGGATCAGTTTTTTGATTGGGCCGAGATCTGGATTGATATCAAGAAGCGCCCATTTATTACGGTCGGTGTCTTGTCTCTGCTGGGGTTGATACCCCTGGCTCTCACCTCAAACAAGTGGAGTCAACGCAGTCTGGGCCGGAAATGGCGCCGGCTGCATTTTCTGGTTTATCCCATCTCGATTTTGGCGGTTGTACATTTTTTTATGTTGGTCAAGCTGGATCTCATGCGTCCCATCATCTTTGCTGCCTGCCTGTCCCTGCTTTTGGTCTACCGCTGGATTAAGGCGAATTTTGAACAAAACGAGTAAATTCGCTGAAAAGAGAGCATTTAGGTCAGATTTAACTGCAATTTGCAAAATATAGCCAAATCTTCCTCAAATTATTTTTGAAATGACTGTGCCACCGGCTTGGATAATGTACTAATATAAGCCCGGTTTTGTGTAGCCATGTTAAAAATGGTTCTAATTCATGGCATAATCCGCAGGACAAAAATAAGAATTTAGCTTGTGTGCCCGGATGGCGTGCAGTCTTTTTTTAAACCAACTCTTTTAGCATAGTTATCAGGAGGAGATTAATGTCTCTTAACCGTCGTGAATTTGTACAACTTATGGGTATTGCCGCTGCAGCGGGTTTAGTCCCAGGTTGTGACAATAAACAAGATTCAGCCACAAAAGGTACTGCAACAAGCGGTGCGGCTGCGGCACGTAAGCCGGAAGACCTCTACAATGTTCCCAAATTTGGTAATGTTTCGATCATGCATATGACAGACTGCCATGCGCAGCTTAATCCTGTTTATTTCCGTGAGCCAAATGTTAACCTTGGCATCGGTGGCAACTTTGGCCAGCCTCCTCATATTGTTGGTGACAAATTATTGAAGCATTTTGGTGTCGCACCTAACAGTATTGAAGCACATGCCTTCTCTTACCTTAACTTTGTTGAAGCAGCCAAGATGTACGGTAAAGTAGGTGGCTTCGCACACCTTCGCACTCTCGTTAAAAAGCTGCGTGCTGACCATGGTCCAAATCGCACACTGCTAGTTGATGGTGGTGATACCTGGCAGGGTTCAGGTACAGCATACTGGACACGTGGTAAAGACATGGTAGGCGCCTGTAACCGTCTTGGCGTAGACGTCATGACCGGCCACTGGGAATTCACCTATCTTGATGAAGAAGTGATCTCTAACGTTAAAGACTTCCAGGGCGATTTTGTTTGTCAAAACGTATTTGTGAAAGATGAGTCTTCGTTTGATTATGAATTTTCAGACTTTGAAGGTTTTGATGAGAACACATCGCGTGCTTTCAAACCTTACACCATTAAAGACATGGGCGGTGTTCGTGTAGCCGTCATCGGCCAAGCATTCCCATATACCCCGATTGCGAACCCAGGTCGTTTCATACCTCACTGGACCTTTGGTATCCGTGATCAGGAAATGCAAAAGATTGTCGATGTGGTTCGTGAAACCGAGAAGCCAGATGCGGTCATCGTGATTTCTCACAATGGTATGGACGTTGATTTGAAGATGGCCTCTGTTGTAAGTGGTATTGATGCCATCTTTGGTGGTCACACTCACGATGGTGTACCTTCGCCAACTATTGTTAAGAACAAAGGTGGCCAGACATTGGTTACTAACGCCGGTTCAAACGGTAAGTTCTTGGGCATGATGCAACTTGATGTTCGCAACGGCAAAGTGCAAGACTTCCGTTATCGCTTATTACCTGTATTTTCGAATCTGCTAGAAGCAGATAAAGAGATGACAGATTATATTTCTGATGTTCGTAAGCCATACATCGGTAAACTGACTGAAGAACTGGCAGTTGCTGACCCCGATGGTGGTGAACTCTACCGTCGTGGTAACTTCAACGGTACCTTCGACCAGGTTATCTGTGATGCCTTGAACAAGGTTAATGACAGTCAGATTTCTCTGTCGCCTGGTTTCCGCTGGGGTACATCAGTACTACCAGGACAAGCAATCACTATGGATAACGTGATGGATCAGACCTGTACAACATATCCAGAGACCTATGTGCGTGATATGGATGGCCAAACCATTAAAAATATCCTTGAAGATGTTGCGGACAACATCTTTAACACGGACCCATATAAGCAGCAGGGTGGTGACATGGTGCGTATGGGTGGTATGGACTATACCATCGATATCAATGCCACCATTGGTAACCGTATTAAAGACATGCGTTTAGATGATGGAACACAAATTGAACTTAATAAGAACTATCGTGTTTCAGGTTGGGCGCAAGTCGGTAGCCAGGCACCTGGCGAACCCATCTGGGAAACGGTAGCTGATTATTTACGTGATCAAAAGGTGGTTAAGATTAAGAAACTTAATGTTCCTAAGATTATCGGCGGTAAAGGTAACCCAGGTATTGCTGAATACAAGGGTGAAAACACCTAATACACTGTTAAACGTAGCTATTGAAAAGGGAAGCATATGCTTCCCTTTTTTTATATATTAAAACTTAGTTTGGAAGTATTTCAAATTAATAGCCGTCGATGGCTTCGGCATTTTCAGCTCGGCTTTGCACATCAACACTATGAGTATCAGGATCTGTTTCCGGCCATCCCTTTGTTTCTTCTTTTATCAATGCTAGCAATAAATCGATATGTGCCGGACTATCGTTTAAAGCTGGAATGTATTGGAATGTCTCACCACCGTTTTGCTTGAACAGTTCAGCATTTTGCATAGCCAGCTCTTCCAATGTTTCTAGGCAATCGGCGGCAAAACCGGGGGCAATGATCTGAACAGACTTGATACCTTTTGCCGGCATCGCTTCAAGTGTTTTATCTAGATAAGGCTGTAACCAGGGTTCTCGGCCAAAGCGGGACTGAAAGCAAAGCATCCAGTCATCAGTAGTAAAATTAAGTGACTCACTGACAAGCCGGGCTGTCTTCTGGCATTGGCAGTAATAAGGGTCGCCCGCTTTATGATATCGCTGTGGGATACCATGAAACGACATAATAAGTTTTTGTGGTTTGCCCTGTTTTTCAAAGCTGGTAGCGATTTGATCCGCAATGGCTTGAATATAGAGTGGGTGATCATGATATTGCATGAGCATCCGGAACTGTGGCAGCCAACGCCATTTTTGTAGTTGACGGCTCACCTCATCATAGACTGCCGCAGTAGTGGTTGCTGAATATTGTGGGTACAGAGGCAATACAAGTAGCCGCTCGATATTTTTCTCACGTAGCTGCCTGAGTCCCTCAGCAATAGAAGGCTGACCGTAACGCATGGCGAGCACTACATGTGTGGGCCCTGGTAACGACTGATCAACATTTGATTGTAACTTCTCAGCGGTGGCCTTTGATTCGACCATTAAGGGTGAGCCCTGTTCTGTCCAGATTTTCGCGTAATTCCGCGCAACCGGTCGTGGGCGTATGCGCAAAATAACCCCATGTAGAATTGCTCGCCAGATTAGTCGAGGCATTTCGACCACGCGTGGATCGGCAAGGAATTCTGCGAGGTATTTACGTACAGATGTAGGCGTTGGTGCATCAGGCGTGCCGAGGTTGACCAATAATATACCGGTACTCGGCTGGTTATTGTGCTTAAATTGTGTCTGACCAGAATATTTCATTGTCTGGCATATTATCAGATTACGCCGTCATATTTATAGCAGAGATTAGTTTGATCGAAGAAGGATTGAAATAAGGATGAACACAGAATGAAGGCAGCCTTTCTCGACTGGGACAGTCTCAATGGCGAAGAACTGGATGTGTCCTGTCTAGATAGTTTGCCCGTTCAGTGGCAGTACTTTGCAAAGATATCGTCAGCTGAACTAGTCGATTTAATTAAAGATGTGGATATTATTGTCAGTAACAAGGTTGTGCTCAATGATGAGCTATTAGATCTGGCAAGCCAATTAAAACTAATCTGTGTCGCCGCCACGGGTACCAATAATGTTGATCTGAAATCAGCAGCGAAAAACAATATACCGGTGTGTAATGTGCGAGGTTATGCGTCAGAGTCGGTAGTACAACATGTATTTATGTTACTGCTCAATCTGTCACGCCGTTTGGGACTCTATCAACAGGCTGTGCGGGATGGTGAGTGGCTGACTAGCGAGCATTTTTGTTTCTTTAACTACCCGATTGAATCACTGACAGACAAAACGCTAGGTATTATTGGTTATGGTGAGTTAGGTCAGGCCGTTGCCAGGATGGCAAGCCAGTTTGGAATGAAGATTCTCATTGCAGAAAGTGTTGTTGAAATACCAAATAGGAGCAATGATATTGACCGGGTTAGTCTGGAGACTTTATTGAGCGAGGCTGATTTCGTTAACCTGCATTGCCCATTAACAGAACAGACACATGATCTCATTGGCGAGAAGGAACTAGCGTTGATGAAGCCATCTGCAATGTTGGTTAATACTGCCCGAGGCGGTATTGTTAACGAGCTAGCGTTATACAATGCTTTACTATCGGGGCAGATCGCGGGTGCTGCAACGGATGTGCTAGTGGAGGAGCCACCTTTGAAAGACAATCCTTTGCTTGCCATTCACCAAGACAATCACTTACTAAATTTGATTATTACCCCACATATTGCCTGGGGCACACGACAGGCAAGACAGCAGTTAATTGAAAAAGTCGCGGCTAATATAAGTTCGTGGTTAAATGGTGCTGTAATCAATCAGGTCAATAAAACGTGATCAGTGACAAAATAAAGAGTTTGCTGGATGTCATTTTGATCCCTATTGTTTTCAAATTTGAACAGTCAGATACAGATTCTAACTATCTAACTAATAAAAAGACTGATTTAAAGGCCACGCATGATGAGGCAGGAATTTATTGTAAACACTGTCATAATCGCATTACCCACCCATCCAACTCGATAGAAGTAAATGGAACTCACCATCATGTCTTTGCAAATCCAGAGGGGCACAACTTTGAAATTGGGGTTTATGCCAATGCAGAATGTTTGGTTATCAGCCCGGCAATGCTTGAACACACCTGGTTTACCGGCTATACATGGCAGATAGTTATTTGTGCTGAATGTCAGAGCCACCTAGGCTGGAAGTACACAAAGCAAGGCAGCCCTGCTTTTTATGGGCTCATCCTCAAGATGTTAGTGAGTAAGTAACAATAAAGATGGTCGGAATGCTATGAATAGTTCTACTCTGTGAATACGTTCACAGATATGTGATCTATATTTTGTTGTTCTACAAATAATAAATAAGTTCTCGATTCACTTGAACTATCTAAATTACAAAAGGAGTGAACCACTAATGAAACTGATCCCTTATCTAATAGCCATATTTGTCAGCACCCTGGGATTTTCATCCTCAGTCGTTGCGGCAGATATGAGCCAGGAAAGTGCTGCCCAAACTGCACCGGCAGCAACTGACGCTGTGGATGCCCAAGCGGCCCCTGCTGAGGCGGAAACGACGACGACTACAACTACAACAATTGAACCAGCTGCCACTACTGAAATGGCAGAGCAAGCGGGTTTTTCTCGCGGCAGTGTAATCCGTTCAATTTTTACAAGCTCGATTCAGGATCGTGAGCCAATCGATAAACTGGAAAAGTCTGCTGAGGCGGATCGTGTTTTCTATTTTACAGAGCTACGAGATATGTCTGGACAAACAGCTATTCATCGCTGGGAATATGACGGTAAAGTAATGGCCGAAGTGAAATTTGATGTACGCGGACCACGCTGGCGTGTTTGGTCCAGTAAGAGTTTCGTGCCAGGTTGGTCTGGTGACTGGAAAGTATCCGTGTTAAATGGTGCAGGCGAGACTATTTCTGAAGAGATGATTAGTCTGTCGGCTGCGACTGCACAAGCTGCTGAGCCTGCAGCTGCAACACCAGAAACCTCTCCCGCTGCTACTCCAGATGCAACTCCATCGGCTGAAACAGCGCCTGCTAGTCAGGAGTTTGAGCCACCGGTAAGCCCAGAGCTGCTGCAGTAATATTGACAGATTAAGTCGTACTCAGGCTTATCATGGCCAGTGCGAATAAAAGTACATGACCTTCAAGGACGGAGGTAATGCAATAGGATTATAGGGAATAATCCTTAGCACATGTAAAAAAGCGCCGTTTTATAGCGGCGCTTTTTTTTTGAGATATGGAAATTGTTCAACGCGTTAAACGTTTATATTTAATTCGCGTCGGCTGATCGGCTTCATCACCAAGTCGTCGTTTACGGTCGGCCTCATAGTCTGCATAGTTACCCTGGAACCAGACAACTTGACTGTCACCTTCAAAGGCGAGGATGTGAGTAGCGGTACGATCCAGGAACCAACGATCGTGAGAAATGACAACGGCACAACCGGGGAAGGCGAGTAAGGCATCTTCCAATGAACGTAAGGTTTCCACATCAAGATCGTTGGTAGGTTCGTCGAGCAACAGCACGTTACCACCACTGCGCAAGAGTTTGGCAAGGTGTACCCGATTGCGCTCACCACCAGAGAGATCACCGACCCGCTTCTGTTGGTCGGTACCTTTAAAATTAAAACGTCCGCAGTAGGCGCGTGACTGAACCGTGTATTTTCCAACGGTGATCACATCAAGCCCGTCTGAAATTTCTTCCCAAACCGTCTTATCACCATCGAGGGCATCACGGGACTGATCAACATAAGCAAGTTGAACGGTCTCACCGATGCGTAGTTCGCCATCGTCAGGTTTTTCCTGGCCGACAATCATGCGGAACAGGGTGGTTTTACCTGCACCGTTGGGACCGATAATGCCAACGATACCACCAGGCGGCAGATTGAAAGTCATATCCTCATAGAGAACGGTATCGCCAAAACTTTTCTTGATACCCTTAGCTTCGATGACGACATCACCCAGTCTTGGGCCGGGGGGAATATAAAGTTCCTTGGTTTCGTTTCGCTTTTGGAAGTCCTGCGAACTCAGTTCCTCAAAACGGGCAAGACGCGACTTGCTCTTTGCATGTCGGCCTTTGGGATTACTGCGTACCCATTCCAATTCTTCTTTCATGGCCTTGCTACGAGACGTTTCTTTTTTCTCTTCCTGTTCAATACGTTTTTCTTTTTGCTCGAGCCACGATGAATAGTTTCCCTCCCAGGGAATACCTTCACCCCGATCTAGTTCTAAAATCCAGCCAGCAACATTATCGAGAAAGTAGCGATCGTGGGTCACGGCAACCACGGTGCCATCGTATTCATGTAGGAAACGTTCCAGCCAGGCAACAGATTCCGCATCTAGATGGTTGGTTGGTTCATCTAGTAGCAACATATCAGGTTTTGATAGCAGCAATTTACACAGTGCAACACGGCGACGTTCGCCACCGGATAGTTTGGTTACATCCGCTTCCCAGGGCGGCAGGCGTAGGGCATCGGCTGCGATTTCCAATGTCCTGTCTATATTATGTCCATCCGATGCCTGTAACATATTTTCCAGCTTGGCTTGCTCAGCGGCCAGCGCCTCAAAATCGGCGTCAGGTTCAGCATAGGCAGCATAGACCTCATCGAGTCTCTTTTGAGCATCTGTCAGGTCTCCCAGGGCCTCTTCGACGTTACCGCGTACATCTTTTTCAGGATCGAGCTGAGGCTCCTGTGGCAGATAACCGACATTGATCCCTGGCTGAGGACGAGCTTCCCCTTCAATTTCAGTGTCGACGCCTGCCATGATGCGTAGCAGACTGGATTTACCCGAACCATTTAAACCAAGCACACCAATTTTGGCGCCTGGAAAAAAGGAGAGGGAAATATCTTTAAGGATAAATCGTTTTGGGGGAACAATTTTGCTCACCCGATTCATGGTATAAATGTATTGAGCCATACAGGACACTGATCTTCAGTTGAGTAAGTGACGAAATTGTACGCTATGATCGTGTGCCATACCAATGTATCCGCTAAACGTATCTGCACATCGAGGTAACCATGCAGAATCACCGAGTGTGATTTGCCTATCAAATTGACCTGGCGCAATGGTTTCGAATTCGGTTTTAGTTAATACTTGGTGTTTTAGGAAGTAGTTAGCAGGTATTGGAGGATGTGTGCATGCCATCAAAGATTTTCAAGATAATGGTTGTTTGCTTTATCGGTATTAGTTTTACGGGTAATAGCCATGCCGATATGGTCACTGAAGCTGTTCTGGATACTGTTACAGTGAACAAGCTTGAACTACCTGATTTGCGGGTCGTCGATGCAACCATTGAAGCGGTGCATCAGGCAACCGTATCTGCACAGACTAGCGGTCGTATCACTGAGATAACGGTGGATGTGAATGACTATGTTACTAAAGGTTCGGTCATTATCCGTTTACGTGATAAGAGTCAACGGGCAGCGTTTAATGTTGCGAAGGCTCGATATGATGAGGCGCTAGCAGAGTATAAACGCGTAAAAGAAGTTTATGAAAAAAACGTCGTATCAAAAGCGGCGCTTGATAAAGCAGAAGCGCAACTAAAGGCTACCCAGGCGCGATTAGAAGAAGCGCGGGAGGCTCTAGAGAATACCCAGATACGCGCACCTTATAGCGGTATTGTCGTTAAGCGCCATGTCGAGGTGGGCGAGACTGCAAGGGTGGGACAGAAGTTGATGACCGGTTTGTCATTGGAAAAACTTCGCGCAGTGGTTGAGTTACCACAGACCTTGGTGCACGCAGTTCGTCAACATCGGCAGACATGGATTTGGGTAGGCAAAGATCTGTCGACGCGAATTAAAGCAGATGGTTTAACTATCAGCCCTTATGCGGATCAAAATAGCCATACCTTTTTGGTGCGCGTTAATTTACCCGCAGGGGAACATCAAATATATCCCGGTATGCACACCAAAGTCGCGTTTCTAACAGGAAAACGTGACAGCTTGGTCGTGCCAGAAAGTGCGATTGCACGTCGTAGTGAAGTGAGCGGCGTTTATGTAAAGGATAAAAACAAGATACGTTTTCGTTATATCCGTCTTGGTAAAAAACTTCCGGATCAGCAGCGTGAAATTTTATCCGGCCTTTCTGCTGGTGAATCCGTTCTAGCTGATCCGATGAAGGCCGTTAGTGCTATTAAATCGATATCTCCGGCGCCAGCAGAGGTACCTAGTAGCAAGGGCGGAGAATAATCAGTGGCAAATAAACTTGGACTTTCAGGGCGGATCACGCAGGCCTTTTTAACATCAGAGATTACACCTCTCATTGCATTGTTAGGATTTTTACTCGGCGTGTTCGCCGTTATGATCACACCAAGAGAAGAAGAGCCCCAGATTAATGTCACCTTCGCGAATATTTTTATTGCCTATCCTGGTGCATCGGCACGCGAGGTTGAAGAGATAGTCAGTACGCCAGCAGAACAAATCATCTCTGAGTTGCAGGGGCTTGATCATGTTTATTCTGTCTCTTACCCCGGATTATCAGTATTGACCGCGCAGTTTAAGGTTGGTGAAGATCGTACACAGGCGATCGTGCGCCTATATAACGCAATGTATTCCAAAAGCGACTGGCTGCCATCCAATTTGGGTGTTTCGCAACCGATCATTAAACCGAAAGGCATTGATGATGTGCCCATTGTCAGCTTGACGTTATGGTCAAAGAATGAAAAATTGGCCGGGCATGAGTTACAGCGAGTCGCACATGCGATCGAAGTTGAACTAAAACGTGTGCCGGGTACTCGTGACATTTATACAATTGGTGGCCCAGATAACGTCGTCCACGTTTTATTTGATCCTACAGCGTTGGCAGCCTATAGCTTAAGCCTTTCAGATTTGCGTGCCGCACTTCAGCTCAGTAACGCATCCCGACCATTAGGTTCTGTTGTTGATCAAAATCTTGAGACGGTTGTTCAGGCAGGTCAATTTTTAACGACACCGAATGAAATAAAAGATCTGATTGTTGGGGTGCATGATAACAAACCGGTTTATCTGCGTGATGTTGCTGAAATAAGACAGGGCCCGGATCAACCCGAACAATATGTTTGGTATGCTAATGCTGCAACTGCAGAAACCAGTTCTGCTTCAAAAACATTTCCGGCAGTAACTATTGCCGTTGCAAAACAACCTGGACAAAACGCTGTATCCATCGCAGAAAATATTATTGATCGTGTAGAGCAGTTAAAGGGCGTTTTCATTCCAGATGATGTTGAAGTGAGCATCACACGAAATTATGGCAAGACTGCAGATGCCAAAGCGAAAAAACTGATTCAGAAACTCATTTTTGCGACGCTCTCCGTTGTGTTATTGGTTTTATTTGCACTCGGTAAACGGGAGGCTGTGATCGTGGGTTTGGCAATTGTCATTACTCTAGCGATAACATTATTTGCCTCATGGATTTGGGGTTTTACCCTTAATCGCGTCTCTTTGTTTGCGCTTATCTTCTCCATAG
>Ga0316207_10002309_pt1 | contig 19950 bp, 12 predicted proteins | sample 6weekpyrite_MG_FD_204943 | JGI IMG/M metagenome (GOLD analysis project Ga0316207, IMG submission 204943) | Microbial mat bacterial communities from mineral coupon in-situ incubated in ocean water Damariscotta River, Maine, United States -... | ecosystem: Environmental > Aquatic > Marine >...
ATGAGAGGCGGTATGGTACTGATGCGCATGGTTGGGGTCAAGCAAATCATCGGCTTATCTTGAGAATATTCCCAAAATATTCTCAAGAAACATGCTCTTCAAATGAAATCACATTATCTTCCTGTGCTGTATCAACTGCATGCAGTTCAGGTACAAGTCTGGTCATGAGCGCCTCGAGTCCTTCAGTATCATATTGCGCTGCCAGAACAGACATTTCATTCATTTGCAGACCAAGTTTAGTAGTCTCATAGTCACGCGAATTAGCCAATAAGACCTTGCTATGGGTGGTGCCCAGCAGGTTTTCATCCAGATACAACAATTCCTCATGAAGTTTTTCGCCAGGTCGCAGGCCTATATATTCAATTGCGATATCCTCACCTGGAATCATTCCTGAAAGCAGGATCACTTGTTCGGCCAGGTAAGCAACTCGAATAGGCTCTCCCATATCCAGCACGAAGACCTCTCCCCCGTTACCCATGGAGCCCGCTTGCAGAATAAGCAGGGAAGCTTCCGAGATGGTCATAAAATAACGTGTAATCTCAGGGTGAGTCACCGTCACTGGCCCCCCTTGTGCAATCTGCTCTTGCAATAAGGGTACGACGCTACCTGCTGAGCCGAGCACGTTACCGAACCTAACCGTGACAAACCGTGTCGACGAGCTACGCGACAATGCCTGGCAATAAATTTCGGCAACTCGCTTGGTTGCGCCCATATAGTTGGTCGGATTAACCGCCTTATCTGTTGATATCAGCACAAAGGTTTCGGTCTTATAACGGGTTGCTGCATCGGCGATACACTTTGTCCCCAAGACATTATTGGTAACAGCCTCTCGTAACTGGTTCTGCAGCATTGGTACATGCTTGTATGCCGCAGCATGAAACACAACCGAAGGTCGATAGGTTTCAAAAAGCTTATCAATCGCCACCTCGTCCCTGATATCACCAAGATGGCAATGTGATTCTATGTCGGGCCAGGATGCTTTGATTTCTCGTTCTATTTCGTACAGGTTATATTCACTTTGCTCAATGATAATGAGTTTACCTGGCTCAAGCCTCGCAATTTGCCGTGACAGCTCTGATCCAATCGAACCGCCGCCACCTGTAATAAGTACAGTCTTTCCCTTCAGCACGGACTCGATCAGTGCCCAATCGAGGCTTACCTCATCTCTGCCAAGCAGGTCATCGATCAACACTTCACGTAATGCATTCACACTGACGCGTCCAGCAACAAGGTCTTTCAATGGTGGTAAAGTTCTGAAAGGAATGTTTACACGCTCACAGTGCTCAACAATTGTCCGCATTTGGGTGTTCGTTGCAGAAGGCACTGCGATAATCACCAGATCGGCCTCATACTGGTTCGCAACACGTTCAATATCTTTTATATAACCTTTAACCGGAACACCATGAAAAGTAGTGCCCTGAAGCTGCTGGCGGTCATCCAGAACTGCCACAGGCTTGTAGCTGCCCTCCCGCAGCATATCCGAGATGAGTGAATAACCTGCGTCACCACCACCAATAATGATTGCATTCTTGGTCGCTGTTAAGGCATCGCCATCACGGCTTTTTTTGTTTTTCCAGAAGCGATTGAGCAACCTGGGTATTCCAAGTAACGCTATGGCAAAAAAAGGAAACAGGAAGAGTGAGGTTCTGGAAATATCACCGAGATGATTGACACTAAACGCAAGAATAATTGCTGCGATGGTTGAGTAACTCACAACCCGACAAACACCCCACAAGTCCGTCAGGCTGACATAACGCCATAGGTTTTTATATAAACCAAGTTGCCATGAAAAAAACAAATGGGAAATCAGTAATGGCAGCAGAAAAGAACCGGAAACGGCAATATCTGATTCAACTATATTAAAATCAGAACGCGTGATTACAGCCAGCACCCATGCAAGCGACACCATCAGTGCATCATGTATAAAAATAAGAAGTCGTCTGCGTTCCATTAACATTACTTCATCTTCCCTGGTAAATTTAACTAGACTTTATAGTAATCACGGTACCATTTTACAAATTCATTAATGCCATACTCGACGGTAATCTCAGGCTTGAAGCCTACGTCATTTTGCAAATCCTCAACATTTGCATACGTAGCCGGTACATCACCGTTTTGCAAAGGCAGCAAGTTCATTTCTGCTTTTTTCCCCAGTGCATCTTCGAGTACATTGATATAATGCATCAATTCGACCGGGTTGTTATTACCAATATTATAAATCCGGTACGGTTTGTAACTCGTCGCTGAATCCGGCGCATCACCTGACCAGTCTGGATTCGGTTCTGGCACCTTGTCCAACACGCGCACTACCCCTTCGACGATATCATCGATATAGGTAAAGTCACGTTTATGTTTACCGTAGTTAAACACATCAATAGGCTTGCCTTCAATAATGTTTTTTGTAAACAAAAACAATGCCATATCCGGCCTTCCCCATGGCCCGTAGACTGTGAAGAAGCGTAGTCCGGTGGCTGGCAAATCATAGAGATGACTGTAGCTGTGAGCGAGTAATTCATTGGCTTTTTTCGATGCCGCATACAGGCTGACAGGATGATTGACATTATCGTGTACCGAAAATGGCATGTTGGTATTGGCACCGTAGACAGAGCTGCTGGATGCAAACACGAAATGCTCCACATTGCCGTGGCGACAACCTTCCAGAATATTGACGAAGCCCACCAGGTTAGTATCAACGTAGGCGTGAGGATTCTCGATTGAGTATCGTACTCCCGCCTGTGCTGCAAGGTTAACGACCCTGTCTGGTTTGTAATCCTCAAAAACCTTTTTTATAGCATCACGATCTTCAATTGACACTCTGACATCATGAAAACCATCATAGGCCTTGACGCGCGCGAGTCGAGCTTCCTTCAGGCCAACATCATAGTAGTCATTCAGGTTATCGACACCGATAACCTCATCACCACGTTGCAGCAGGCGTATCGCAAGACTTGAGCCAATAAAACCGGCCGAACCAGTAATTAATATTTTCATTACACTTTCACTTTGGCTGAAAAAAACTCAACCCTTGGTTATTACAAACACCCATCGACCTTGTCAGCAGGTAATACGTTTTTGATGTCGTAGACAATACAGTTGTCCTTACCGAGAGCACGGACCTTATCAATGCCCATCTCGAAGAAATCCTGGTGCGCGACGGCCATAATGATCGCATCGTAGCGTCCTTCCACCAGCTTTTCTAAAGGTGTAATGCCATATTCTAATTTGATTTCTTCAGCATCTGCCCAGGGGTCATAGATATCGACATCAGACACTTGTTTATTCAATTCAACATACATATCAACGACCCGCGTATTTCGCACATCCGGGCAATTTTCCTTAAAAGTGAAACCCATGAGTAGCACCTGGGCATCCTTAATGGCGATGCCACTTTCCGCCATCAGGCCAATCACCTGCCCGACAACAAAGCGCCCCATCCCGTCATTGATTTCCCGACCTGAAAGGATAATTTTTGGCTCAAACCCGACTTCTTCAGCCTTGTAGGTCAAATAGTAAGGATCGACACCGATACAATGTCCGCCGACCAGGCCAGGCCTGAATGGCAGAAAATTCCATTTTGTACCCGCCGCTTCAAGCACCTCGATCGTATTGATGCCGAGCTTGTTAAATAGCATCGCCAGTTCATTAATCAGGGCAATGTTGACATCACGTTGTGTGTTTTCAATGACCTTGGCCGCTTCAGCAACACGGATCGAACTCGCCAGATACGTCCCGGCCGTAATAATTCGGGCATAAAGTTGACCGATAAATGCTGCCGCAACAGGTGTAGAGCCAGATGTCACCTTCTTGATATTCGGCAACCGGTTGGCCTTGTCGCCTGGGTTGATACGCTCAGGACTGTAGCCGACAAAAAATCCTTTGTTAAACTCAAGACCAGAACCACTAACAAGAATGGGCACACAGATATCTTCAGTCACCCCAGGATAAACCGTGGATTCATATATAACGATATCCCCCTCAGCCAAAACCTTTGATACCGTCTCACTGGCTGAACGTACTGCGGTCAAATCTGGTTTCTTTTGTTCATTCACCGGGGTCGGGACAGTAACAATATATATATTGGATGCCGACAATACAGAGACATCAGTCGTGTATGTCAGCAAAGCCGCAGAGGCAAGATCTGCGTCATCAACCTCGTTGGTACGGTCATGACCAGCTTTAAGTTCATCAATGCGCTGCTGGTTGAGATCGAAGCCTGTCGTTGGAAAGTGCTTGCCAAATTCGACAGCGAGCGGCAACCCGACATAGCCAAGACCAATAATCGCAATCTTGATATCTTTTTCTTCAAACATTTAATTATTAGCTACTTAGAGATTTGAGCCCGAATTATCTCAGGTTCAGACGATAGATTATAGTCAGAACTCTGCAACATAACTGAATATGATAATCTTTGATTATCAAATAAATTCAATACGTTATGAAAACAGAGTCTATTATAATCCTGACAACAAGCACTAGACAGCTAATTTCCGGGTATAAATAGAAATGAAAACCAGGGGTAACCAGGCGGTAACAAGTAAAACATTGCCCTGTTCCGGTTGCAGAGCCGCCCACGTAGCAAGAGGAAACAACCAGAACAGATTAATCGCAAAAACAGATAATGAGACTGTCCGATGTGCTCGAGCTCTCACCTGCCCGTCAGTCAATTCATTATCCAAAGCATAACGTCTGGAAAGATACTGGGTCATCATTTGGTAAGCATGCTCACAATGCGCCTCGGTGACCGATTTCCCTTCCAAAAATCGTCTTAGTAAGGTGATTGTCGTATCAACAAGAAAAACACTGCTCAGAATCAACCATATCCAGGGGGTCAGATATCCCTCATTTATTGATATCAACGAAAACACACCTGTTATATATCCAAGAAAGGTGCTGCCAACGTCCCCCATGAAGGTCTTGGCAGGGGGAAAGTTAAAAAAGAGAAACCCGAGTACGGCAGCTGACAAGTAGAAGTGAAGGTCAAGAACCAGGTTTGCATCAGAAGAGACTACAAAACCACCAAGAATATACGTGGCCAATAATATAAAAATTGCCTCAAAGGCAGCAATACCATCTATACCATCCATGAAGTTAAAGGCATTAAGCCACCATACAAGTGAAACAGCCACTATCAGTTGCACCAGCCATTGAGGCGCTGACCAAAGATGTTCGAGTGGCAGCTGAAGATCAATATCGAGAATCCAGGTTACTGCAACTACGCAAACAAGTTGAACAATCAATCTCGGCTTAATCCCCAAACCTTTCAAGTCGTCCCAGAGCCCTGCAATACATAGTGGTATCCCAAACATAAGAACCACAGTATTTTGACTACTTATTGCATTCTCAACACTGTATAAATAGAACAGTGTCAAATAGAAAACCACTGCAAAACCCAACCCACCAATGTGAGGCATATCGCCAGAATGCAAGCTTCTGTGATCTGTGTGTTGAAAAACACCCGATGAATGTGACAACTGGATACACCAGCGCGTCATCAGTATTGATGCCAGACATACCAATATAAAGATAATTGTGTGATGTGGACTCATTTAGTGTTTGCGTATTATCATCATGATTCGAATTTAATATTATTTTTCAAAATGATATAGAGTATTAGCTTGCTTCCTATGATGTCACAGAATGAAACAAAACCAAACTAAGCCTTCTGTCGCAGTATTGATGTGCACATATCAAGGAGAGCGTTTTCTTGAAGAGCAACTCGACTCTATTTTCAGACAGCAAGGCGTTGTTATTCAGTTATGGATTTCTGATGATGGTTCAACAGATGCGACGTTAAATATCCTTCAAGAATATAAGAAAAATTCTGATATCGAACTGACCGTTATAAGTGGACCTCAGCAAGGGTTTGCAAAAAACTTCCTATCCCTAACATGCCGTTCTGAAATTAAAGCTGATTACTATGCCTATTCTGATCAGGACGACATATGGGAACCTGACAAGTTATCACGGGCAATAACTCTCATTAAGAACGAACCTGAAAGCAAACCGGTACTATATTGCTCAAGAACAAAATTGATTAACGAAGCTGGACAGGAATTAGGCCTCTCCCCCTTATTCAAAAAACCACCCTGCTTTGCCAATGCACTAGTGCAAAATATTGGCGGTGGTAATACCATGGTCATGAATAACCCTGCACATGGTTTATTACTCAAGGTAGGAGTGTTGGAGGTTGTCAGTCACGACTGGTGGACCTATATGCTAATCTCCGGTGCAGGTGGAATCGTTATTTACGATAGTGTGCCGTATGTGCAATACAGACAACATGATGATAATTTTCTTGGCTCAAATATGAGCTGGGGTTCCAGGCTTTCCAGAATAAAGATGTTGCTCAAGGACCGTTATACTGAATGGAATAGTCTGAATACGGCTGCACTGAAAGACTCATGGAAATTACTATCGAGGTCTAACCAGCTTACCCTTGAGATATTCTCTACCGCACGAGAGAGACCAGTACCAGGCAGGCTTTATGGAATATGGAAATCAGGCATTCACCGGCAAACAATGTTTGGTAATATTGCACTTCTGGTAGCGACTCTACTCAATAAACTATAACTAAAATCACGCAACACAGGGCAGGCGTAGAAATACAAGTGAACGTACCGGAAACAAACAATGATACCCTTCTCCCTGCCGCTAAGGCCTTTGAATGGCCTAATCAGGCCATGCAAGAGAGGGACTGGCCTGAAGCTGCGCAGCGATGGGCTGTATTACGAAAAGCCTACCCTGAATATCCTGCCACATGGTTTCAGGCTGCACAGGCCCATATAGAGGCAGGAGAACTGGAACAGGCCGAGACACTGCTCGCCCATGCCCGGCAACATTTCCCAAAACACCTCAATGCTTTGACAAGTTTCGCTATGCTTAACATGCACCGACGAGAATGGGATGCCGCTAAGGTTTTGTTGCAACAGGCCCGTGAAAGGCATCCACATGAATTACTGACCTGGATGCAATCTGCAGAGTGTGCTGAGGGACAAGGAGATCTAAAGCAAGCATCAGAATATTACCTAAAGGCTTGTCAGTGTGCCCCAGATAGCCCTGGTCCTTTTGTCCAACATGCTGAACTGGCTATGCGCGCTGAACAGTGGGAACAAGCACTCAAGTGTTGGGAGACTCTGCGCAACCGTTTTCCTGATATACCCGCCGGTTATTTACGCGCCGCTGAAGCAGCGCGCCAACTGGATCGACCTGAGCAGGCCCGAGAACTATTATTGGCGCACCAATACGGTACCGATATCCTAGAAAGCAAATCCTACGACAAAAACCTTTCCATGCAACATCGCAGCCATGCAGGTTTTGGCCGTTTGCTGGAACTAATATGGACAAAGGCTGTATTTAATCTTCGCTCCGAAGTACACCGTAATTACCTAAGCTATGGCTGGTGGGTGCTGGAGCCGCTGCTACACATGGCCGTCTACTACGTAGTATTTGGCCTGTTATTAAATCGTGGCGGTGAAAACTTCCCTACATTCCTCCTCACCGGTCTGGTCCCCTGGATGTGGTTTATGAAAGCTGTAAGCAGCAGTAGTACTAGCATTCTGAGCGGCCAGAATCTCATGCTTCAGGTAGGGCTACCCTCTATTGTCTTTCCAATGGTCAGCCTGTTGCAAGCAACGCTCAAGCAACTACCGGTGTTTGTATTATTGATTGGCTTCGTCTGGTTGCAAGGCTACTCACCAGGTTTACACTGGTGGGGGCTACTGCCTGTAATATTAGTACAAGCATTCCTGACGATGGCCATCGCCTGCGCGGTGGCAGCAATAATACCATTCGTACGCGACCTGAGCTATCTGGTGTCTACAGGTTTAACATTTATCATGTTTTTGTCCGGCATCTTCTATGACTATAGAATGATCTCAGCAGACTGGCAGGACCTGTTTCTACTAAACCCTATAGCATTCTTGCTCAAGTGTTATCGCGAAATCTTCATCGAAAGTACTCAGCCAGATCTAGTCACACTGGCATGGTGGGGACTCGGAAGTTTCGTAGCCTGCCTACTGCTGCTACTGGCCTATAAGCGCTTACGATATACCTACCCACGGATCGTTATAGAGTAAACACTGATGAAACCGATCATCTCTTTACATGATGTCGCAGTGCGGTACAAACGCAGCGGAAACGTCTTCAGGCGAAAAAGTTATTTCGATGCTCTAATATCGGTAAACATGGATATCTATCCTGGTGAGACTCTTGGGATCCTTGGGCGCAATGGTGCCGGAAAATCTACTCTATTACGAATAATCTCAGGCGTGATCCGCCCAGACCGCGGCAAGTTGATAAACCATAATGTATCTGTATCGTTACTAGCACTACAAGCGGGATTCGACCCCAACCTCAACGGACGAGATAACGCCATCCTCAGTGGTATGCTACAGGGGCACTCACGGCGAAATGTCGAGGCGCGACTGGAAGAAATTCACGAATATTCTGAACTGGGAGACTTTTTCTTTGAACCAGTAAGGACCTACTCCACCGGCATGCGTGCCCGTCTGGGTTTTTCTATTACTACAATTATCAGCACTGACATTTTACTGGTAGATGAAGTGCTGGGGGTTGGGGATCAGCATTTTAGACAAAAGGCTGAACGAACCATGGTCGAAAAAATACAATCACAACAGACTGTAGTATTAGTATCCCACTCTCATCACCAGATATCTCGTTTATGCGACAGGGCCATAATAATAGAAGATGGCACATCTATAGCCTCTGGCGACCCATATGAAGTACTACAGGTGTATGAGGATCTACTGGAGAAAAATGATTAGCTTATTATTACAGCTAATTTGTGCAATCGATGTCTTTTATTCGAATAGCAGATTCATACTCGCATGATATGAGTATTTATTTGAAAAGGTAGAAATAATGAAATACAAGGTCCATGTAAATAATTCATTCGGCGTGGTTGTTGGCATAGTCAGAATACAACTGCAGGCCATAGAACAATCAGATGGACTAGAACAAGTTGAATTCATTGTTGAGTTAGTAGGTGACCAGTTAATTGATAATATATCGAAAATTGTTGTGCCAGCAGAGACGCATGAGAGCTGGATCGGATTTCATTCTCACCTGTTAGAAAACAATGTATATAAAATACGATGGTCTGCAAACGAAGACTCAGGAGAAGTTGAAGTACGAGTCAGAAATACTGGTGATCTTGCTGAGAAAGTATCAACGCAATTAAATAAAGATAGCGTAAATTTATTTCTTACTGGGCCATGTGATACTTCACTATACAACTATAATGAACAAGATATTATTCCGTGGTATGACAAGGATAATTATCATAGAACGCTTGATAGTCTAATTCATGCGAATAAAATTGATCAGAAGCTTGAGCCATGTTTTCGTCAATTCCTTGACGAAGGCTGGTTTGAAATAGAAAACCATGTTGAAGCAGAACTACTGGATAGATTACTTGTTGATCTAGAACATGCCGCTGCCAATGGTGACTCTGGATTTACTCCCGGAAGTAGCCAACGACTTCAGCGAATGCATTTGAAATACCAGTCTTTTTGGGACCTGACAACCTACAACAAAACTCAAAATATCCTCGATCAATTGATGCAAGTACCTACAACAGTAAGCCAAATAATTGCTTTTGTGAATGGCACCCAGCAAGCAGCGCATCAAGACACTGTACACCTTACAGTCTATCCAAGAGGATATATGTGTGGTGCATGGGTGGCGCTTGAAGATGTTCAACCTGATTCAGGGGAATTATTAGTTTATCCACGAAGTCATAGGTGGGATGCAGTTACGATGAATGATTTTGGCATTCAAAAAGTTCACAATGGCCAGTGGACAGAATTTCTGTCAACCGTTGGGGGAAAATGGCAGTCCATGATCAATGATAGTGGTGTAGAACCATTTATCTACCGCCCAAAGGCGGGCTCATTGTTGGTATGGCATGATCGTCTCATGCATGGTGGCTCAGTAAGAAATAACACTGATCTGACACGAAAATCATGTGTAACCCATCATTTTGCTCAAGGCAGTGTAGTATTCTATGACTCAACTGGACTACCAGGAAGAACAATAGAAAGAGACGAAAATAGAATGCTGGGCTCTCTCGGCAAATAATAGATATATGTTATATGTCATCACTAACAATCAATGTTCAGTGTAGCCGAAACAATGATTATAAGCAGATTTTAAATAGATTGATTTAAGCTCGTGGGCCTCAGGGCTATTAAACGCTTCATTTATAACTAAGGCATGTGGTTTATCAGTACTAATATTTTCGCGCTTAAGTTCAAACGAATCACTAACACCAAGCATCTCTGCTATAAGAGGAACTGCATGATCAATATCTTCGTAACGGAATAAATATATATCACACCAATCAAGCATCTTTACTTTCAGGCAATCCTCCTTAGAGTCAAACTCCTCAAGCCCAATTCCTGTCATTTTCTTGAAGTGATCATCAAACCACCCAAATGGTCGTATAGCCATTGATACGAACGATCGCAAAAAATGGTCGCATTGATTATTACCTGTACCCGGGATAATAAGTGAGAAATCACGTTTCCCATTCAAGAAAGAGTCAATACCACCAAGACTTCGAAGACCGTCCGCGATCATTCTGAGTATACGAGGAATCATCAATGAAATAAGTTGATCGGCATTATTAAATACAATACCCCAAAACCTAGCAAGCTCTTCAAACCTAGGAATATAACCCAACACATCCTGTGCCACACTTGAACGAAACCAGTCTAAGGGTTCTCTAACAGTAGTTACGATACTAAGGCGAGAATCCCTGCGTATACCATATTTGTATTTGTTAATTTCACGGTTAATCTCGACATTTTCGACAAACTGACCAAGTCTATGCTTATGAAAGTAATCTGACTGATTAGGGTCAATTAATAAATCGACCATATTTTCAAATATAGACTTACCAAGGAAATGTGACTGAACTGATTTAACACCATCAATTGCATTAAATGATGCAACAACCGACGTGCTTGCCACCTTTCCATATTGATATACAACTATATAGTTATTAATTGTCTTCTCAATATTTTGAGGCAAGAACTGTGAAAACTTTTCATTCTTTTCATAATGACCAAGCAAAGCAATCAACTCCGGGCGAGATAATTCTGCCCAAGCCTGATGCCCCCATCGAGGTGTTTGCCACATCAGCCTTCGCAAATGTTCATAGCTTTCAACCTTCTCGCAAAGTATTTCATCCTCTATATCAGAACAATGAAATCTCTTCATGCTCTGCTCAGAAGCTCCTAACAAGGCCGTCTCATAAGTAATTGTATATGGGGATCTTTCACTCTTCCTGTAGCTATTTCGCCTATAAGTAGGATATGCAACATAATATGGGGAAAGCTCAGCCCATAAAAAGAATTGCAGCAACTCTTTCGTAGCAATGTTTTCATTGCATTCAGCCCATACAACAGGCTTATTGTCTTTAATCCATTTCGCATCACTACGCAGAACTTCACATTCAGAACCTTCTAAATCCACCTTGATGACATCATAATCACCATGACTGCTGCGTAATGTTTTTAACGACATCATATCGACTAATTCACGGGCAGTAGTTTGTTCTATAGTATTTTGTACCTTCGGGGTTTTCTCTACCGGTCTGTATGTATTTGCCCCCAAATTACTATCAGAGGTTTCCTCAAGCACAGCTTCTCCATTAGTAAATCCCATCGCAGAATTCACTATTTCATGCTTCACTTCTACGTTAGCGTCAAGATTACGTTCTAGTAATTCAAAAGACTTTTTGCATGGTTCTACAGCTACAATTTTTCCAGGTTTATAGCTTGAAATCCCCATAGAAAATGTGCCAAGGTAAGCGCCAAGGTCGAAGACACTATCACCAGGCTTCATCATGCTGCCAAGAATCAAAACCTCAATATATGCCCACTCACCATGAGACACCAGTGATGTTCTAATTTGATCGTCATGCTCATCAGGAAGATGAACCTGACCATATATAGTATCTGTCACATCATCAATAATATTTGTTGAATCTGTATTCGACTCTGAATTCATAATAATTACCATTTTTATTGATGTAATAAATACGTCAACAATGTATTCATCAGCCAAGTATAGCTGTAATACTTTCAAAAACAGGTTTTTCATGGGGCAAAGGAATAACTTCACCCATATCATGATTATTAACGAGCTCCGCCTGTGCGCCAAGATTAAATGTCACTACTCTTGCACCAATATCCAGCAACTCAGCAGTAACAAGAGAGAAGGTCTCAGGACATATTGATGGAACAAAAGCAAAATCAAGACGCCAGTCATTCCATATTTTCACCATGTCCGAACGGTCATACGGCCCATGGATAGTCAATGAGCCATGTTTGGCCTTACTAACGCCATCAACTGAGCCAAAAACATGAATTTGCATAGGATAATTTTCCTTTGATATCACATCCGCGAGTTCTCGAACTACATGACTCCCCTTATGTGGACCAAGAAATCCGAATATTCCTACTCGGGTAATACCATCTGCTTCATGTTTTATAACTTTATTGTTTCCGATTTTAATTACCTTGTGCCCCTGTACAACTACATTCGAAGACTTTGCCAACTCTGGAATCGCTTTAAGATATTCGTTATAAGTTGCCTGCGAGAAAAACCGGATATAATCAGTATTCAGTAATAAAGAACGCCATGCCTGGCGCCAGGCTGCGACATCTTCTTGCTTGTAAAACACTTTGAATTGACCAGTATTAAGCTGTAGGCAGTTTTGGCAAGTAACTACATCTTCTGGTACAGAACAGTACATTTCATTCTCATTCAACAAAAACAATGACGGGCAAATACCAATATGATCGTGCCCAAAGAACTCCAATCGCTTTATAACTTTAAAGAGACGCAGCCGCACAATATTATCTAGCACGGACTCAATATAAGGCCAGGTATATAAATTGTTAACTTGCAGGCAGAATGCTGGAAACTGTATTAATAACTGAAATAGCGTATTGATTTCACCTACCGAAATATCATAACGCTCGCTATCGTAATAGACTGCCCCTGAGAGTGATGAAAGATCAGGCTCATACCATACTCTAAGGACAACATTATGATTGTGACATGAGTTTTCAATAACCTTTCTAGAAAATGCATTGGCACCGCCACCAAAGTCATGATCAAAGATCACTATCAGGCCATCATTATTACTGGCACTCTTGATCAGGCTGGCGATCTTGAGCGTAGGAGAATCAGATATTGCTGCTGCAATACGACTTTCTGAACCAATCATATATGCAGCTTCAATAAGATTCTTGGCGGTAATAACGGGTGCAAAATATATTTTTCGTACAGCCTCATCAGCACCTAGTCTTCCATGCCATATGCGCTGCAAAAAACTTTGTTTCTTTGGGGCCCAGTTATGTTTTGGTTCCTGACGTGATTCCACAGGCTCAATCGCTTCAGGCCAGACTATATTAATTGATCCTACTTCCTTCTCGAAGACTGAATGATCATTGCCTGTTGCACGAATAACTACCTTATAGTCACCTGGAGGAAAAGTACTGATATCATGGTTTGATAATGGAACCTGTGCAGAAAATCCCACAAGACTTTCTGCAGGTAAAGCAAAATGCTCAATTACGTCAGGGCGTTGCTGTATTACGATTGGCACAGGCAACGATTCACTCAACCCGTCTTTATGAAAGAAAACCTCTATTGTGTTACAACCATCACGTCCATTGAATGCCCAGCCAGCCAGGTAAATGACACCGCACCCACATGATGCATGATCAAGATTTGCACCTTTACTTTGAGATTCCGCAGAATGTGTTTCGTTTCTATCCAACATATATAATACGCCCTATCGCCCCCTTGCCTTTTTCAACACCAATAACATAACCCCTTTTATCCCCCATAGCCGATAAGTGCTAATAATTGATTTTGTTGCACGCTTTCGGTAATCCTGAGTAGTTATAAAGTTCCGCATATGTGCAAATACGTAGCGTCCGGCAACAGGTGGTGCTTCATTAGTAGTTGGATAAATTTCATTAGTGGTTTCGGATTGCTCTTGTTGATTCGCCTCACTCGCACCAGTCATTGCCCACCAGGTCTTATAAGTCTGGTACTCGTTGCTACTGCCAACTTCATATGGATTGGAAAATGCTTTGTGTAAATCCTCTCTATCACGATAAACAACTCTCTGCAGTTTGGTAATCAGCTCGCCATCATCAAATGTTCCGTAGGCCCAGGGAGTTTCAGACAAGGGATCATTACCAGTTTCTTGCAGTTTGCTTTCGTACCAGTTAAAAACTTCTACAGCCGCTGAACTATTGCTCGAATAAATTGACAGCATGTCATGATGTGCACCCGAGTCAAAACCGGTAAAATGGTAAAAAACTAATGGCTCACCATTAACCATAAAATCCCCATCAGCACCCTTTTCAATATGACGATTTGTCATATTCCATGGCGCGACGTTATAACCAGGGTGTCGAGTTGCCCTCACGCCCTCAAAAAACGCGGGGGCAAGATCAATCCAGCGTTGATCAGTAAAAATTCCAGCAGGGATGTCGTCTCTACAATAATCTTTTAAGCGACTCGCCCACCAATCAGCAAAACGCTTCCCTTCGGCTGTATTACGCACACCTACATATCCAAGATTATATACACCGTGCTTCAACGCGGAGAGTTCATTATCTTCTATACCCCGTTTGGTTTTTTCCGGATCAGTCAGGTGCGGGGTCAGCAGAATATTATTTCCTGATAGCTCCTCAATCATTTCATCCAGTTGGGAAAATAATGCAGTATCTGGATCGAAATAAAAAACTGCTTCACAGTCCTCTTTCTCAAGAATCCTTCTGAGTACAAAGGGTTTTATAGCAGTCGCCAGCTCTACAATTGCATGCTTGAAGATCCACGATGGTGTATTGATCTCATCAATATCCTCGACAGAAATAACTTCATCAAAATACTCAAGTAACTCCTCACTGTGACCACGAGCTTTGTCAGCGAGTGCCAAGCAGAACCGCACATTTGGAGCATGCTTACGCACTGACTCAACCAGAATTCTTGCCTTCGGTGTATAATTAAGTGCGCAACTCGTAAATACGTAAATCATGTCTTACCTTAGAGTTTTTTTACTAGGATTTATCATTAGTATCCCCAGCATGTTAACAGAATTAGGTATATAGAAAGTCTATCTATTATTCATTCAATAACTCAAATAAAAGAACGGGTGCATAAAGCACCCGTTCCCCATCCTGCATTTTTAATATTTCTTACTGAGGCTGCCAATTCTGGTTATTAGTCATACCGACTGAACCTCGACCACTAATCGTACGACCATCCAGCTCATTCAGGTACCAGCCACCCGTAGTCGTATTACGGATTAATACATCCGCCGTACCGTCGCCCGTGAAGTCCTCAACCTGCTGCGGCTGCCACGCGCCATTGCCCGTCATACCAATGCCGCCACGCGAGACCACCGTCCGGCCATTCAGTTCATACAGGAACCATGCATTCGTGCTGTTATGTCGCACCAGTACATCGGCCCGGCCATCCCCCGTCACATCACCCGCTCCCACAAACTCCCAGTTCTGGTTACTGGTCATGCCTACAGAACCTCGGCTGCTTATCGTCCGTCCATCCAGCTCGTTCAGGTACCAGGCACCCGTGTTCGTATTACGGATTAACACATCCGCCGTACCGTCGCCCGTGAAGTCCGCGACCGCCTGGGGTACCCACGCGCCATTGCCCGTCATACCAATGCCGCCACGCGAGACCACCGTCCGGCCATTCAGCTCATACAGATACCACGCATTCGTGCTGTTATGCCGCACCAATACATCGGAACGACCATCACCCGTCACATCACCCGCGCCCACAAACTCCCAGTTCTGGTTACTGGTCATGCCCACTGAGCCTCGACTACTGATCGTACGACCATCCAGTTCGTTTAAGTACCATGCGCCTGTATTGCTATTGCGTATCATCACATCAGAGGTGCCATCACCCGTGAAGTCACCAATACCGCTTGTTTCCCAAAGACCGTTACCTGTCATCGGTATACCACCACGCGACTCAACCGTCAGACCATTCAGCCCATACAAGAACCAGGCATTCGTACTACTATGTCGTATTAATACGTCCGATTTACCATCACCCGTGATGTCGTGAGGCACACTGGCTGCAGTCACATCATTATCAATAATATTGAGCGTGGCACTATTAGGCGTGCCAATGATGGCATCACCCGTTGCCGTCTCCAGACCCAGTGCGATGGTTTCCGTACTCTCGATATCCTCATCATCGACAATCGTCGCCGTACAGCTCTTGTTACCTCCCTCACCATCTACCCACACGAGTCGTTGAAACGAATCGCCCGGGTTGAAGTCCTCAGGAATCATGGCGCTATCCTCGGCGATGCTGCACAGCACCGACACCCTGCCAGCCGTTCCGCCACTGCGACTCACCGTTGCGGTCACACTGCCGGCATCCTCATCGACATCGAAGCTACTGGCTGTAAATGCAAGTATACCGGGATTGTCATTGATCTCATTGGCGTTAGTGCCCGCATTAAATTCCGCAAGGTTGCTAAAACCATCCCCATCAAGATCGTCTGCAGCATCATTCACCCCAACAACAAGCCCCCCAACAGCTGTCTCATAACCATCTGCGATCCCATCACTATCAGTATCTGCTGACAGAAGAACGGTCACGATACCGGCTGAGCGGCCACCATTGCCATCCTTGATGACGTAGACAAAGGAATCCGTAATGCCGGAACCAGCGGATGCGTTATACAACACCGCGCGTCCACCCAAATTAATGCTACCACCGCGTGTCGTCTCACCGCCGATGGCTTCACCATCAAAAGGTAATTCAAAACTCAAGTTATCACCATCAAGATCTTCAGCCAATGCTGACAGGTCAATCGTGTGCGTCGTACCGGGAATGGCATGACGTATGGTGATCGTTTCCACCTCTGGTGCACTGTTTGAACCAAGGCTTGCAAGCACCGTATCCAGGTAGTTAGTAATCTTACTAACTGCTTCACTTTCAAGACCTATAAAGCCGTGATCAGATAGTGACTTACAATCATCTCCCATTGGCGTAATACCCTGCCCGGTGAGGAATTCATCAAACTGGTTTGTAAGCGATCCATAGATACCTGGATTCGGTGCAGGATATTGGTTGAACAAATCATCCTTAGCAACACCTTCTGCAAGGGCAGGCGCTGTATTTCGGCAAGCATCGTCTTCATGCCACATATAGTGGACTGGCACACCGACTAATGTATGACACGACATGCCATCACCATCTCCAGTCGTACAATCCCCAACTGGAACTTGACCCGGTTGTTGGATACCAGACGTTCCTGGGTTACTGTCTGCATTAACATTCACTGGAACTGATACCGCGATACCACCGCCCAATGCCCACTGGCGAGTCACCGAAATACCACCACGACTGATACCTGCAAGGAACACATCTATGGTTGGCAGGCTTTCGTTTTCCTTGACCTCGTTGATGATGGCAGCCAGGTCATGGGCATGATTCGCAGACACACGGTGATGATCATAGGCAGACGAACCGCTAGGGTTCTGATCGCTGGGTCGCCCTGTCGCCACAGTCAGGTAACCAGCATCAGCAAACAACTGCCCCGAACGGAACAGCAAGTTCGCTGAACTCGTGAAAAGCTCGTGGGTTCCGGTGTCACCCCTGAGTGCCCCACCACCTCTGCCGCCGTTGACAAGAACTATCATGCCCTTCGGAGTTCCATTTGGTCTGAACACGGCATAACGCTGGAGCACGCCGTCATTGTTCGTACCGCCACCACCGGTATTATCAAAGGTACGTACATTATTTTCTAGTTCGTAGTACTCACCACAAGAAACACCATTTGTAATCTCTCCAAACTCATTACTATTTTGTGTGCAGAGATCTGAATCACCCAGGATAATAAAGCGCTTGCGAGTGATAGAACGATTACTACTGTCGTCATTGTCTTGTGCGATGCCGCGAACGGTAAAGATTTCCCCGGCCTCAAGTGAATCGCCTTTGATTGTTGCGCTGCAGCTGCCCGAATCGCATGAAGAGGACGATGCAAATGCGACCAAGCGATCTGCATCACCTATTTCATCATTGGCCTCGTCTTCTGGGTCATTGTTCTCAATACGAACCTGATATTTATCCGCACCGTCACTGCCGATGCCACCACTCGTGACTTCATCCCAGCTAATGACATTATCCCGTTCTGCATTAATCAACCGGCCACTTTCAATCACGTCTTGTAACGAAACACCATTAACACGCAGGTTCTGCATGATATCCAGCGGTGTGGAGGTGTAGTCGTCCAGGTCTACGGTCAAATCATTTTCCGGTGATGACAGCTCTGGGCCTGTAAAGCTAAATGTATAAGTAGCCGTGTCAAACTGTTGGCGACTCGTCACATTGTTATCTGATCTGAAAAATAAGAAGTTGGTCTTAATATCATTGCCATTACCCGAAAAACCAACCTTCTCACCGTCACGGTGTGGCGAAAGACGATTTTGAATCTCTAGTAGCTCATCGGTATCGTTATCACTGCTGCCATCCGTATTATCGACAAATGTATTGCTCGTACCCGAAATGTTGCCGCCACTGATCGTTACAGTTTCAGCCGAGAGGAACGGATTGAACAACACCAGGCGACTACGGACCCTGGAGCCAGAACTGGTTTCCTGATGAACAGTACGGTGCTCTGCAATCGGCCCCTTACCCTTGCCATAAATATCTGAGTCAAACTCATCGTTAAGACTGTCCCGGGTAAAATCAGAATCGATATCTGCATACTCGACCGAATCCAGTATTCCACGGACCATACCGTCCTCACCGTTTATTGGTGGCTCAGTAATCGTGGCGTAAAGTTCCAACTCTTCGATATATTGATCGTCAAAAAGGCTATCACCGTCAAGGTTAAGCCCGGTTTCATCCGGTATAAGCGCCGTTACGATGAAAGCAGCCTTTGAAGGGATAATGTATCCACCTATGGCGCCCTCTGGCACATAGACGACTGCCTGAGTTGGGTTTGCATCGTCAAGACGTACTTCAACACTACTACTTGCTGGATTTATCGGGATATCGATCGGTCCACCATCGACACCCCCAGTTTCCAGCGCTATATCTTGAAGACCCAAAACAGCTTCGAGGTTAGCCGGTATAAAATTAGCCGCCCACTCTGCCTTGGTGGTTCGGCGGTCCATCCTGATTTCCCGAGCTTCCTCCTCAAATGTACCTGAGGTATCCTCAACTCGACCTTTTGAAAATGCACCAGCACCATCAGTAAAAGAGCCCGAACTTATAACAAATTCATCTTCCTGAGGATCTTCAGCCAATTTAAAACTAAGAGAGCTTCCATCGAACGAGACATTCATCACATCACCCAGATCTGGGTGGAAAATCTGCAAGCCATTTTCGACGGTATGACAAATTGAAACCCCGATTTGGGTATCTTCTATGACATCGGTAGCCTGGCTAAGATCATCTGAAATACGTACATCCCACAGTCCACTCAGATCCGTAGCAGGCGCTGTGCCCGGACAGATATTTCTATCATCGTTGTTTTTATCGGTATTCGTAACATTGTCTTCGACAACATCCGGGATACCATCACTGTCTGAATCTACTGTTCCATCTGGTGAAAGATCACCCGTCATAGCAAGTTCCATCGCATCGGGGATGTTATCGCCGTCGCTATCTATGCTGGCCGGAAACGACCAGGCCGTAGTGCTAGATAAAGACAACGTAAGGAATATTGTATAAATAGGTATTTGACGGATCATATTAGTGTCCACTGAACTAGAGAATATACACACTTAATAATTCGTGAATTCAATTTGTAAGTGCAACTCTAGACGAGTTGGTTAGAGGGTAAGCTGCTGTATTATTGAGCTTTCTCTCACCGACCAAAGTTAGAGGAGCACAATGCGTTACAAACAGCTT
>Ga0316207_10002310_pt1 | contig 19937 bp, 21 predicted proteins | sample 6weekpyrite_MG_FD_204943 | JGI IMG/M metagenome (GOLD analysis project Ga0316207, IMG submission 204943) | Microbial mat bacterial communities from mineral coupon in-situ incubated in ocean water Damariscotta River, Maine, United States -... | ecosystem: Environmental > Aquatic > Marine >...
TTATTTTTTCGCCTTTCTGGCGACTCACTTCTTTAGCAACAGCGCCAAAGAAGTAAGCAAGAAAGCGCCGTTCCGTGTTGCCTGCCCTCATAAACAGCGATGAGGGTTCCCGAAAATACCTCATTAGACTCTTTGTGTTTATCGTTAATCTGTTATTTCAATACTTCGTTACCGGGTCGTGCTGATGCGCCGTCCAGGCTTATCAGCACTTAAAATCACGTCCCTGTGATTTTGCCCCTACTGTAAAGGTATTTTCGGCAGGCAACAGGGAAGGTTGCTACAAGACCTTAAGCTTTTGGGAATGCTTAAAACTTGAACATAAAACATCAGAGTGACACCTTGCCCTGTGACTGACTGAAAACTGTATATACGTAGGGGCGATTTTACAGGGATGTAAAATCGAGTGGCGATAAGCCCGGACGGCGCATCGACACGACCCGGAAATAGCGTAGTGCACTTAACGATTAAAGGTGTAATTGAACGAAGCCCGGCACAGTTTTCAGGTATCCTGATTGGCTATTTAATCAGGAGCAGGCACTGAGGCCGCGGCGTTTTTGCTTACTTTTTGCGCTGCAGCAAAAAGTGAGTCGCCAGAAAGGCGAAATAATAACGTTCAGTGTGTAATAAAGTTTCAGTAAACAGAGCAAAATAAAAGCAATCAGATAACCAACAGTCTAAATATCAAATTCAAACTCAATCGGCTCCAGCACTTCCAGCGACTTATCAAACTCATCCCACAGCTGCCGATAACTCTGCTTCGCCAGCGGATGCACCAACTCAGGCGCAATCTCAGCTAACGGCCACAACACAAATGCGCGATCTAATATCTCATCACGAGGTAGTTCCAGCTTATCCTCATGCAACACCAGGTCATCATAAAGCAGCAAATCCAGATCCAGGGTACGCGAGGAAAAGCGTGGGCCGCTGCGATCACGCCCATGCTCATCTTCTATCTGGCGCAATGTCTGGTACACCGTCTGCACATCTTCATCGGTCTGCAGGCCAATTACCATATTGTAGAAATCGGCACCTTCAAACCCAACAGCTTCGCTTTTGTATACCGAAGACAGCTGCAGTTCTCCGAAGTGCTGGCGCAATGCAGCCACGCCTGAACGAGTTAGCGCATCACGATCAATATTGCTCCCCAGGCTGATATATACCGTCGCCATCTTAGCCTTTACTGCGCTCGATAATGACACCCACATCCTGTGACCCGGTCACCGCGCCCGGTTTGCTCAGGCGCATTTTCAGCCAGGGCACAGAAAACTCATTGAGAATAATCTGCGCACAGTTTTCTGCCAGCGCCTCTACCAGCTGAAATTCCGACTTCTCAACAAAGTCGATCAGCCGTTTTGCCACTGATTTATAGTCCAGAGTGTCATCAATGTGGTCTGTTTCGCCCGCACGGCGAATATCGGTTCCCATTTCCAGATCCAGGCTCACTGTCTGACGAATTTCCCGTTCCCAGTCATAAATACCAATCACGGTTTGAATGCGTAAATCACGTATATAAACAATATCCATAGTCTTCTGCTTTTCAGCGCCCTACTAGAGAGCCCTGTTTAATCTTATAATTTTCAATATGTTATGAACATATCTAGTACCAGAACCGGGCTCCACTATACAACTAAGTCATCATGCCTGCCAATGCCCGGCGACCCGCCACCGGGCATTTTAGCTAAAATCACTCCATCAAGCGCATAAGAGCTTGTTTACAGCGGGTTAATCCGGTATGATCACGCCCCTTTCAGATTTCCAGAGTTTGTTCGCTAAATATTAGCAACAGGCTCCTATATTAAAGTTTTTGACGGAGTCATCCATGGCTAGAGTATGTCAGGTCACCGGTAAGAAGCCGATGGCAGGTAACAATGTATCACACGCGCACAATAAAACGCGTCGTCGTTTTTTGCCTAATCTGCACAACCACCGTTTCTGGGTGGAGAGCGAGAAGCGTTTCGTAAGGCTACGTGTATCTGCATCTGGTATGCGCACAATCGATAAGAAAGGCATCGATAGTGTTCTATCTGAAATGCGAGCTCGTGGCGAGAAGGTTTAAGGAGTAGATCATGCGTGAAAAAATTAGACTAGTTTCATCTGCGGGTACAGGTCACTTCTATACCACAGACAAGAACAAGAAAAACATGCCTGAAAAAATGGAGATCAAGAAGTTTGATCCTACCATTCGCAAGTATGTCATGTACAAAGAAGCCAAAATTAAATAAGGCCTGTTTGTGATATACATAAAAAAACCCGCAAATGCGGGTTTTTTTATGTCGCAAATTTGTGAACAATATAACAGCTTATTAACCTATAATACTCAGCAGCACATAATCTGATGGCACCTGCTGCTACAAAGCGTAATATTCAGTATCACCACGGGAACGGTAACTAATGGCAGAAATTTTTGTTGGGCGACAACCTATATATACTCGAGAGCTTGATGTATATGCCTACGAACTTATGCCCCACCTCACACATGAAACGGATTCTTCCTTACAGGCGGATACCGCAACTTCGCAGGTTATCATCAATGCCTTTATGGAAATTGGTATCGACAAGCTGGTTGGAAAAAAAACTGCCTTCCTGACGCTCACTGAACATTTTTTACAAAGCGACTATGAACTTCCCCTACCTGCAGATAAGGTAATTTTAAAAATCCCGGCTTATATTAACGTCACGGATGAAGTCATTGACGGAGTTAAACGTCTGGCACAGAAAGGCTTTAAACTGGCGCTGGATAACTATCTACAACACCCGTCGCTACAACCCCTCTCCACGATGGCCAGTATGATTGATATTAATATTGAAAATCTGCAGGCAGATGAAATTCGTGACCACCTGAAAGTACTGAAAAAATTACACCCGGTCATACTCGCAGATCACGTAAAAAATCATGATGAATATGAAACCTGTCGTGATGCCGGTGTCGATTATATTCAGGGTTACTTTCTGAATCGCCCACGTATTGTGCGTGGAGAATCGCTTGATTCAAACCAGATGAGCATTATTAATCTGCTATCAACACTGCATAACCCGGAAACCGACACCGATTCCGTGGTCGACATTATCAGTAAGGATGTGGCACTCAGTTATAAAATTCTACAGCTGATGAACTCGGCGTTTTTCTCACGCTCTACAAAAATAGAATCCATTCAACATGCCACCGTGATGCTGGGGCGAAAACAGTTATGCACCTGGGCCTCAATGATGGCGCTCAGTGGCATGGACAACAATCCTCGTGAACAGGTGCGTATATCCATGATACGCGCGCGCGGCTGCGAACTGCTGGCAGATAAGGCCGGGCTAAAACAGCAGGATATGTTTTTTACCGTGGGCATGTTTTCATCGCTGGATTTATTGATGGATAAAAGCCTGGAAGAACTGATTACACCTTTACCTCTTGCAGATAGCGTTGCAGCCGCACTTCTTAATCGTGAAGGCGAGCTCGGCGAAGCACTGAACTGCGTTCTGGCACAGGAGCAGGGCGACTGGGTGAATACACGCTTTGCCGATTTATCGGCAGACACTCTGTCAGATATCAATATCGAAGCAATCAACTGGGCAGAGGATGTGCTGAATAGCATCTAGCCTCATCAGCACACGTCCACAGCGTTCTGAACTCCGTTTCTTATTGCGTAGTATAACGTTTAGCCAACCTACTTTTTAGTCAGCCAGCTATTTACCAGCTCTAACAGTTCATCATTCTTACCCACGAAAAAATGATCAGCACCCGCTACTTTTGTTTGCAGATACTGCTTATTATGTGAACCCGCCTGTTTACGTTTATCTGCCGACTGCAGAACATAATCGAGATCTTTCTCACCATACAGATCCAGCACAGGTATGTTTATTTTTTCCAGTGCCTTCAGCGTATCCATTCGTGGATCTTTGCGTGGCCCCGGCATACCAATGGCGACAAATGATTTCACTGCAGCATTCGGGTTATTTGCCAGATAGTAGGCGCTCATTGCAGAACCCAGACTGTGCGCAGCAATATGAATATTACTGATACCTTTTTCCTGTAAATATTTTATTGCTGCATCGAGTCGCGGCGCAACTTCATCAAACAAGGGTGCATACTCATGATACTCTGCCTCATTGCGTAAAACCGGCATCTGAATAGACAGACTTGCCCAGCCACTTTGTGGCAACTGGGTACGCAATGGATATACCACATCCGACCAGTTTGGATGCGCGCCGGAGCCATGAACCACAATCACGCCACCTGATATTTCATCCTGTGCCGACTCGGTATATATAGCCAGTGTTTTCTGTTTACCCGTTTCCAGCCATTCAGCTTCGCCATCAATAATATAATCCACAATCTGCTCAGCCCAGCGCTTTTCCTTTGCGAGATCTGAAGCATGAAGCGATGTCATCGACACACATAAAAACAGCAATAATGTCATTGTTTTTTTATTCATAACAAACCTCATCAATAGTTTGACCTGAGTCAGTGATAATCAAAGTTGAAAATAATTTGCTTAATGCAAATTTACATTTAAATTTTAGAGCACTTCTGCTGTTGGTAGATATTTATGACACATCTGAATCAGGTGGTCTGTTTCTAATGGCTTGGTCAGGTAGTCATTCATTCCCGCTGCTTCTGCCAGTTCAATATCTTCTTTTAATGCATTGGCCGACAGGCCGCAAATAACCAGTTGATTATATCCATTATTACGTATTTCACGCGTCGCAGTATAGCCGTCCATAACAGGCATTTGCACATCCATAAGAACAAGATCATAGTGAATACCCTGATTAATTTTTTCTACAGCTTTTTCACCATTATCAACAACATCAACTGTCATTCCGAGGTTTTTAATCATCTGCCCTGCCACCAGCTGATTCACATGATTATCTTCAACCAGCAAAACGTGTCCTTTGAAATACACATCATCAGTCTCCGAGATATCGCTATCCGCTTTATCTGAATCTGTTGTTTTATAAAGCGACGAAAAGAATGTAATTAATTCACGAGGCGAATAGGGATGTGACAACACTGGACACTGCCATTTATCTAGAAGATTTACAGGCAGCACATCAAGCCTGGATCTCGTCACAAAGCCGACAGCAACCTTATTTTTTATCAGCTGTTTTAGAAAATCATCATGACCAGTTAGGCAATCATCACCTTCAACATCAAAAACACATATTGTGTTTTCGTCAAAGCTATTAAGCATAGCTTCGAGCATATTCTGATTATTTTTTTCTGCTGTTATATGCATGCTTTCGTAAACAGATGCATCCAGTAATGGCTCGCTTGATGCAAAATAGCAAAGCCGCCTGTCTATCTTGCTGAAATTTCTAAGCAATAAATCGTCACTTACCCGGTCTGCCTGGATTGATATTTTAAAACAGCTTCCTTTACCTTGCCTAGATTCAACATGTACTTCGCCTCCCATAAGATCTGCCAATTGCTTAACAATGGTCAGCCCCAGACCTGTCCCGCCATACTTACGACTGGTAGAGCCATCAGCCTGAGTAAAGGAATTAAAAATCTGCGCGACCTGCTTATCATCCATGCCAATTCCGGTATCTCTAATTTCAACCAGAAGATAAGCTGAATTTTTATCGAGCTTATAATCAAAACCAACCTGAATCATCCCCGCCTCAGTAAACTTTATCGCATTGTTACAAATATTCAATAAAACCTGACTTATCCGCAATGGGTCACCAAGAAGCTTTTCTGGTACAGCACTCGTTGAATGTACACGAAACTCCAGATGCTTTTCTTGTAGATTACTCAGCATTGAAGAAATGAGCCCTTCAACAATGTCGTTAACATTAAATTCTGTTGATTCAATATGCATCTTTCCAGCTTCAATTTTGGAAAAATCAAGAATGTCGTTAATAACATTCAACATAATCTGTCCGGAAAATGAGGCTTTGCGTAAATATTCCTCCTGCTGCCTGGTAAGACTGGTTTTTAATGCAAGATCAATCAGGCCTATTATACCGTTCATGGGCGTGCGTATTTCGTGACTCATGTTTGCAAGAAACATACTTTTACTTTCCGCCGCCTGCTCTGCCTTTTTCTTCTGCTCTAGCAATTGCTTATTTAACTCTTCCTGATAGATGTTCATTTCCTGAGCAGAATTCAGCAGTTCTGAGGTTTGCTGATTTTTACTATGAAAAACATTTGCCGCTCTTGCAAGATCACCAATTTCATCCTTGCGCTCCTCGCCAGGAATCGACTCAACCTCCTCACCTACCACCAGGCGTTTAAATACATCGGTAATATTTCGCACTGGCTGTATTATTTTTCTAGACAAAACCCATGCTGTTAATAACACTATAAATATAGTTAGCAGAGAAACCACATCTGTTTTAACCCTGTTTTTGTCCGCGATTACATTTGCCAGATCGCTCATTCTCAGCTGGTTTTCTGTTACGGTTTCGCGTAATTTTTTTGTTGAATAGAGAAATTCATTTGCCGAACCAGCCATTACCACATTAACCAGAAAAAGATACCCTCTCGTTATCTGCGTTAAGCGAATAAAATCTTTTTTAATAGTTTTTAAAAGCAGATCAATATCACTGGCATTATTCTTATATTTATCTACAATTTTACTGATTACAAGATTGGACCTGTTGTGACTGGTAACAAACCTGTAATCTGGCGACACCAGATACTGATTAATATATTTTTCAGATAGAGCCATCTGATACCTTATCTGTGAGATATCGCGTTCTGTTAATTTAATTTTACTTGTTGCTTCTTTCTGATATGCCCAATCATTTAACAGTTGATAATTTTTAGTTAACTTATCCTCATATGATTTTCTTTTACTACGTCCGTTTACAACATCAATAAAATTAACTTTATAATCACTTAAGTGCCCCTTCATACGTTCTATTAAGCCATCCTCAAGACCTACCGTTAATTCTTTATAGGTATGCACTTCAAAATTTGATAGGCCTTGTTCAACTCGCCCCATCAGCTCATAAAAACGCGACACAGAGGCGTCACTGGTTGTTTCCTTATAGATAAGCACATTGCGCTGTAAATCTATAACATCACGCTCTAGCTCCTGCACCATTTCAACCAGCGTATGAGATTGCTCAATATTTTTCTGATTCTGAACCAGTGTAGATTGCACGCTGCGTGATAACAAAATCTGCACAAGCAGGGACACTACCAGTACAATCAATACAATATAAATTTGTGCTTTAAGGGATTTGATCATTTAGTTCTGTATTTACGCACTGATAAACTCATACCATTTCTGCAAACTGTAGTCATAAGTCGGCATTACTGTATTCCACACCGCCACATTACTAAAACGTTTTTCATAACTGCCCCCCGTACGCACATTCCCTTTACGCACCGATATTTTTCCATCTGTCCCCTTTAGATCGTAAGCGGCGGGCTTTCCCTGATACCAGTAATCCCACTCAGCCGTATCGAGAAACTGTTTAGAACGCTGTGCATTCGAAATATAATAGCCCTGTCGCGCAATGAATGCTCCTGGCCAGCCAGATAACCACCAGTTCATGTATTCATACGCGGCATCTTTCTGCCGCTCCTGTATAGCGGATGACAGACACATGACGCCGTGCCAGCCTCTATAACCTTCCTTCGGAGCCGCATACTCCACGGGAATATTTCTTCCATTCAGCGCAGATACCGCTGGAGAAAACATGCTCTCAATAACAACCCGCCCTGTGGCCATGAAATCAACCGATTCGGGAACAGAAGTCCAGAAGCCGCTGAAGTGCCCGCGCTTTTTCATGTCGGTTAGTATTTGAAACAGTTTATCCAGCTCTTCTCTGCTCATAGAGCCTATATCTTTAAACTGCATCAGGCCCCGCGCCTCGGCTGCAAGCGCCAGATCAAACAGACCTATGGTTGGCGCATTAACAATGCCGACCTTGCCAGAATATTTTTCATCCAGCAGCCATCCCCAGCTTTCTGTTTCATAAGGTATGCCTTGTGCAATGACATCGGTGTTATAGCCAAAAGAATCGACATTATGTACATACGGTAAAAAACTGACTTTTCCGGTTTCTCCCGGAGCCAGCTCTTCATCATCCTGCACATACAGAATTTTATATGGTGCATCGCCCGCACCTAACCTGGCGTCTGCTGTCAGACGACCTGTTTTGGATAAGTCACTAATTTCATTCCAGTGCGTGATACGCTTTGTATCAATGGCCTGTATTGCGCCTGAGCGCCACAGTACATTGATACTATTCGACCACTGTTCATATAAATCGAACGAGCCTGGTGACACGGATGCCTTTTGCACAACGGCTGCGCTACCCCTGGCCTCAAAAACAATATTAATACCCAGATCTGCCATCGCCTGTTTACGCAACTCTTCCTGCAGGGTCACATGCGTACCTAGCACCCTGATGGTGGTTTTGCTGCTTGAAATGACATAGGGCGCTTTTGCGGCGACACAGGCTGTGACACCCGCTTTGGCTAATGTGCTTAGTGTCTTGCGTTTTTGCTGATCCACTGCTGAAGTGTCTGGAGGGTTTTCTGAGGCCACCTGAGTATTCCTTATTTCGTTCTACATTTAATGATCAAGTATAGAACATGAGACTATAAAGGCCGACTGTGTTCAATGAGCTTCTGTATCCGAATGTTTCCCCACTCATCGAGTTCGCACTCCCAGTTCTGCCCAACCAGTGTTGTCGAAACTGTTTCCAGAATTAATGCCGGCCCCTTAATCAACTGTCCCGCAAACAGCTGTTCTCGCTGAAATACCGGCACCTTTGTGTTCATTGCAAAACAGCGAACATAATCAACAGGCAAACTCTGCCGCTCTCGCCCGGCCTCTATTTTCGGCAGCTTAAAGGGCGGCGCTTCGCCTTTTAGACTCAGGCGCAAATTAACCAGCTCCACGGGAATTTGCAACGCATGGCCATAGGTCTGCTGATGCAAGGCATGAAATGAGGCCTCTAATTGATCAATCCCATCCCAGGGAATATTTAAGGTAAAACTCTGCCCCTGATAGCGTAAGTCAACTGAACGTTGCAATCGGGGAGCGGCACTTAATTCGGACTGCATATCAGCGATACCCTGCTGCTCCAGTTGCTGGAACAGGCTCTCCAGCTGCTGTATATCGACTGTCTGCAAATTTTGAATAAGTGAGTGGGACAACTCACGCGCAGGCTCTGCCACCAGCATGCCAAGGGCAGATAATACGCCACCATGTACTGGTACCAGCGCCTTTTTCATCTGCATGGCGTCCGCCAGTGCGCAGACATGCAGGCCACCTGCACCACCAAAGCAGGTCAGTACAAAATCCTCCGGGTCAAAGCCGCGCTCCAGCGAAATTTTACGCAGTGCGCGCACCATATGTTCATTAGCAATGCGCACCACACCCAGCGCCGCCTCTTCCACAGAAATACCCAGTGGTTTCGCCACACGCTGCATCGCCCGCTCAGCCGCTGCAACATCGAGCTGCATGCCCTTACCCAGAAAGGCATTCGCCTGCAATCGGCCGAGCAATAAATTGGCGTCGGTCACGGTTGGCCGAGCGCCACCCTGCGCATAACAGGCCGGCCCCGGGCTGGCACCCGCGGATTCTGGCCCCACATTAAGCAGTCCACCCGCATCAACATAGGCAATCGAGCCCCCACCTGCGCCAATCGTATGCATATCCACCATTGGCACGGCCACTGGGTAATCGGCGATCGTGGCTTCTGCGGTCAATTGAATCTCACCATCGATTAGTGCCACATCGGTAGAGGTTCCCCCCATATCAAAGCTCAGCAGTCGCCGCTCATTAGCCAGCGCGGCGATATGCGCCGCGCCTTTTAAACCACCAGCGGGTCCCGAGAGCAATAAACTCACCGCATGCTGCCCGGCATTGTTTGCATCAATAGTGCCACCAGAACTTTGCAGTACAGACAGATGGCCCGTCGAAACAGAAGCTTCAGTCGCATGCCTGCTGGCAAGCGTTGTCAGCTCATTAGACAGGCGCTGCAGATACCCCTGCATTAATGGCCCCACATACGCATTTAATGCAGTCGCCATACCTCGCTCATACTCTTTATATTCCGGCAAAACATCTGATGATACGCAGACAAAATCAGGCAGCGCGGCATCATTTTGCGCCGCCACTTCAATGGCCTGTTTAATGGCCTGTTCCTGCGTGTTATCAAGAAATGAAAACAGCAAATTAACCGCGACGGCTTTGGGCGATAACAATCTAATCTGCTCAAGCAAGCGTGCAAGATCTTTCGCCTGTAAATCCTGCAACAGTTCTCCCTCGGCACTTAATCGGGTGTTTATTTCCAGACAATGACTTTTAGGAATGAACGGCGCGCGCGGCTCTGGCATCAGGTTATACAGTTCGCGTCGCGCCTGTCGGCCAATGCTCAGCACATCTGCAAAACCGCAGTTGGTTACATACACAGTGCTAACACCTTTGCTTTCCAGCACCGCATTGGTGGCCACTGTAGAGCCATGAATAACATGCAGATTCCGTGTGCTAATCTGCATCTCTTCAATCCCCTGCAAAATCGCTCGCTCTGGTGCGGCCGGACTCGAAAGCACCTTATGTATGCGAATACTCTCGCCATCATAATAAACAAAATCGGTAAAGGTGCCGCCGGTATCAACACCCAGCCAGTGATTAAGCATAAATTAACGCTACGCCATGTAAACTTTGTTATAGCCAAACAGTCATATCCTGACTGCATAACGGTGAAAAACTACACCTATAATACCTAAAACATCAGGCACAATTTAAACTATTTATGATGCTTGTATGCTGCTCGATTCCTGATAGTATTTTGCTCCATGTCTAATCCACTGCTTAACGCTCAACACCTGCACCGTTATTACGCCGACACTCACGCGGTAAACGATGTATCGATCGAATTAAAACAGGGTGACATTCTGGGATTACTTGGCCCCAATGGTGCGGGCAAAACCAGCTGCATGCAAATGCTATGCGGCGTGCTCGCTCCCAGCGGCGGTGAAATTTCTATCAAGGGCATTGATCTACTCGACAGACCAAATCAGGCGAAAAGACATATTGGTTATCTGCCTGACAAACCGCCCTTATATAATGAACTGAGCGTAGATGAATACCTCGACTTTAGCGCACGCCTGCGTCAGGTTGAGAGAAAACAGATTTCTTCATTGCGTCAGCAGGCCAAGCAACACTGCGGACTTGAGCAACAGGGTAAACGCCTGATCGGTCATTTATCCAAAGGCTACCAACAACGTGTTGGTATAGCGCAGGCGATTATCCATCAGCCCGATATAATTATTCTTGATGAACCCACAGTTGGCCTGGATCCGATTCAGATCCGCGAGATTCGCCAGCTCATCTGTGCACTGGGTGAAAATCACGGCATTATTTTATCTACACATATTTTGCCTGAGGTACAGGCGGTGTGTAATCGCGTACAGATCATTCATCACGGGAAAAGTGTATTTAACGAAAGCATGCAAACCTTGAAGCAGAGCGATCAGTTACGCCTGCGCCTGCAACAGAACATTGATCCATCTGAACTGCAATCATTGCATGCCATCAGCTCTGTGCAGGCACTTAATGAAAATCTGTTTTTATTGTCTGGCAATCAGCTGGAAAAACATCTGAGTGAAATAAGTCAGCATTGTGTTAATAAGGGCTGGGGATTACTTGAAATAAGCCTGCAGGAAAACAGTCTGGAACAGATTTTTGTCAAGCTGAGCAGCGCTGATACTCAGCAGCATGAAAAAGAGGATGCCGCATGATTTTCACGCTGGCCTTACGTGAACTACGCAGCCTGTTTTTATCACCACTGGCATGGATTATCCTTGCTGTGATACAGATTATACTGGCATGGAAATTTCTCGGCCTGATCGAGCTTTTTTACAGCCTGCAACCCGAACTGATAAAAATAAAAAGTGCACCCGGTGTAACAGATCTTGTTGTTGCACCACTCTTCGACTTTTCCAAAATCATTTTACTGATTATCTGCCCATTAATAACGATGAAATTAATCAGCGAAGAAAGACAGAATGGCACCTTGCACCTACTGTTTTCATCGCCCGTTACCATGACGCAGATTGTGCTGGGAAAATATCTCGGCGCACTGCTGTTTTTCTGCCTGATTATTTTACAGATTAGCCTGATGCCGTTATCACTGTTACTCGGGGCCGATCTGGATTTAGGCAAGTTTGCCGCAGGCCTGCTTGCACAGTTTCTAAATTTCGCTGCATTTATCGCACTGGGCCTGTATATGTCATCACTCAGTCGGCAACCCGGCAGTGCTGCCGTTGCCACCTACGGTATACTGATTATGTTATGGATCATCAATGTTGCAGGTAGCGCAAACACGGGTGAAAGCAACTTCTTTAACTACCTGTCAATCACTCATCACAGCATTCAAATGTTGCGTGGCATAGTGCAAACGGCTGACATTGCCTACTTTCTACTCTTCAGTTTTGTCTTTATCGTACTGAGTATTCGTCAACTAGATGCGCAAAGGCTACAGCACTGATGAAAGTCACGAATCACTCACGACTTAATCTGCGCTTACAACATATTATTTTTGTTGTATTAATTATTGCCTGCACTGGTTTCGCTGGCTGGCTAAGTGAGAAATACAACATTCGCAGCGACTGGACTTCAGGACACCGACACTCACTGAGCACACAAACACTGCAACTACTCGATCAACTCGATACAGCTGTGAGTATTCGCTATTACCAGACAGATGACCCGGCGTTAAATCAGGCAGTTGGAGAAGTTCTACATCGTTATCAGGAACATAAACCTGACATACATTTTGAACTCATCAATCCAGATATTTTCATTGAACAGGCGAAACAGGATGGCATTCAGCATTATGGCCAGAGTATTATCGAATACCAGAACAAACAGGAGCGCATTAACAGGCTGACAGAAGAAACGCTGAGCAATGCCCTGCTGAGATTGCAACGCACCCAACAGCCACAATTATTATTCGTGACTAACCATGGTGAGCGCCAGCCTGGAGACACATCGGAAAATGGATATAGCCTGCTGGCCACGCAACTCAAACAACAGGGCTTCGCTGTCAAAGCCATCAATTTATTACAGGATCAGCTTAACAACTCTGGCGAACCTTCCAGTAATACCGTACTTGTCCTCGGCAGCATTCATACACCACTACTGGCCACCGAGCAGGAAAAACTACTGTCTTTTTTACAGTCGGGCGGCAATCTGTTATGGCTACAGGACCCACAGCCGGATGCATCACAAAACATCTTAAGTGATGAGCTGAACCTGCAGTTTATGCACGGTGTAGTTGTTGATAACAGGCAGGAAATTAATCGCATGCTACAGCTTTCACACCCGGCAATTATTCCGGTACTGGAATACCGCATGCATCCGATCACTGAAAAGATGCAGTACTATACACTGTTCACCACGGCCAGCGCTATTCGCAGCAAAACCGGGGAAACTACTGATGCGAACCCCTGGCTGCTCACAGACCTACTCATTACCTCGGATAAAAGCTGGGTAGAAACCGGCGACTATACACAGAATATCAGTTACGACGCCGCAACAGATACCCATGGCCCCTTAAGTATTGGCGTCGCACAACAGCGTCAGCTGCAGACCAATAAGCTGCAGATTGCGCAACGCGCAGTCATCATCGGCGACAGTGATTTCATCAGCAACAAAAATCTGGGGCAAGGCGCTAATCTCAGCTTTATTCTTAAAGCACTGAACTGGTTAGCAGAAGATGAACAGCTTATGAATATTGCGCAAAAAAACGCACCGGATTTAACGCTACAACTATCCGCAGCCAGTGCGTCCATTATCGGCTTTTTCTTCCTGCTTGGCCTGCCGCTCATATTACTGATAAGTGGCAGTATGATCTGGCTAAAACGCCGCAAACGCTAAGAAGCTTATCCAGATGAACTCCCGCAGCCTGCTTAATATTTTTTTACTGCTGGTACTTGGTGGCCTCATCAGTTTTTTTATGCTGGATAATGAAGCGCCTGTCGTCTCAAATAAATTAACCACACTTCAACCGAATGACATCAGCCGCATTACGATTCCGCGCGAAGACAGGGTTGATATTATTCTCAGCAAAAACAGCAATAGTCCGAATGAAAGCGAATGGTACATGCTGCAGCCTTATGCTATCAAGGCTCATGCTTTTCGTGTTAATACGCTGCTAAAACTTAGCCAGGCCACAACGCACAAGAACTATGCAACAAATGACCTAAATCTTGCTGATTACGGCCTGGATACGCCACGTGCACGTATTATATTCAATGACACTGAAATTCTTTTTGGTAAGACCAATCCTTTAAATAACAAACGTTATTTACTATGCAATAACACTCTCAGTCTAATCAATGATGACACGTATCCCCTGGTTAGCGCCGAGCCCGCAAGCCTTGTTGATCTGCACCTGCTCGACAGTAAAAACATTCAGTCAATCGAAACCGCGGACTGGCATATTTTCAAGAACAGCAGCAACCACTGGGACTCAAATAGTCAATTCTCCGCTGACCAGTTACAGACACTGCTTGAGAACTGGCAACACGCCCAGGCATTTGCTGTACATAAGTACATGCCGCGAAAAAAGCTGGGTAATATCGTTCTTACTATTGACGAGCAGAAAATGCATTTTGAAATTTCTGATGATGATCCATGGCTAATTCTGGCTCGCCCTGATATGGGGATTGAATATCACCTGGACAAGGCTTTAAAAAACAGTTTACTTGGAATACCTGATGCCTGAATTACCGGAAGTTGAAACCTCGCGTCGTGGCATCGAGCCACACATTCTCAACCAGCAGGTCACCAATGTTATTGTTCGCCAGAAACAGTTACGCTGGCCAATTCCTGCCAGTTTAAAAAATCAGCTAACAAATCAGAAGATTCGTCAGGTTGATCGACGTGGAAAGTATATTCTGCTACGCACAGATGCCGGCACGGTTATTATTCATCTGGGTATGTCCGGTAGTTTGCGTATTCTGGATAATAAAACACCCGCTGAAAAACACGATCACATTGATATTGTTTTCAATAAGCTTGTTCTTCGCTTGCGTGACCCTCGACGTTTTGGCGCCTGCTTATGGACAAAACAGGATCCACTCACACATAAACTTCTGCACAATCTCGGCCCGGAGCCATTAACCGATGCCTTCACTGCAGACTATTTATATCAGCTTAGCCGATCGCGTAAAGTTGCGATAAAAACATTTCTCATGAATAGCCAGATTGTTGTAGGCGTGGGCAATATTTACGCCAGTGAATCATTATTCAGTGCAGGGATTAACCCGAAACGTCTGGCCAGCAAAATTTCATTGCAACGATACGAAAAACTGGTGCCTGTTATAAAAGAAATTTTACAACGTTCAATTACACAGGGCGGCACTACGCTACGCGATTTTACTCAACAGGATGGCAAGCCCGGTTATTTTCAACAAACGCTAAATGTCTATGGTCGTTCAGGTAAGGCCTGTCGTGTTTGTGGTCAACCGATAAAGCAGTTTACCCAGGCTCAACGTTCTACGTATTACTGCCCTAATTGCCAGAAATAATGTTTCCACTCTTGTTTTTCCTGTATATTGTTTTACGATTAAATTAAATACACAATACATGACCAGCTATGCCGAATAAGCGAAAATCAAAGCCTTTTCCCACTGCAGAAGTTATTGGTGGCATTATCTTTGTATCACTGTTTATTTCACTGATTTTACTGGCTGTGTTTTATGATTCCAGTGTTGAATTTACCAGCAGTTTTTTTGAAGATGTGGCCGATGCGATGCAATGGAAATAAGTATTGCAAACGGCTCACTGAAAATCTTACAAACCGACATCACTCAACGCCCTGTTGACGCCATTGTAAATGCTGCAAATAACAGCCTGCTGGGTGGCGGCGGTGTAGATGGTGCCATTCATGCAGCCGCCGGCCCGCAACTATTAGTTGAATGCAAAAATTTACATGGCTGTGAAACCGGCAAAGCCAAACTCACTCAGGCCTATCGACTCCCCGCCAGATATATTATCCACACTGTTGGCCCCATCTGGCAGGGCGGCGACCACCATGAAGCCTCATTACTCGCCAGCTGTTACCACAATAGCCTGGCCTTAGCAGAACAGTACAAGCTCTGTAGTATCGCTTTTCCTGCTATCAGTTGTGGTGTTTATGGCTATCCACTGGAGCAGGCTACAACAATTGCCATATCTGAAATATTAAAATTTATGCCCCGTGCAAAACATATCAGGCAAATAGAGCTTGTTGCATTTAGTCCAATAATGGAAAATATGCTGACTGACACTCTGCAACGCTTAACAACCGGGTAATGTTTATTTATCTGCAATAAAAAAGCCGCAAACACTCGATTGCGGCTTTTTTACACACCCACTTTGGCAGCGAGTATTATAGCTTGTCAGCCTCATGCGCCAGATAGTCGGCTACACCGTCTGGAGATGCGGTCATGCCTTTGTCGCCCTGATTCCAGCCAGCTGGACATACTTCACCGTGCTCTTCAGTAAACTGCAGTGCATCGATCATACGTAACATTTCATCTACGTTACGACCTAATGGCAAATCATTTACCACCTGGTGACGAACCATGCCTTCTTTATCAATCAGGAATGAGCCGCGGAAAGCAACTGCACCATCCGGTGTTTCAACATCGTATGCTTTGCAGATAGCATGCGTCATATCTGCAACCAGTGTGTATTTAACCGGGCCGATACCACCTTCATTGATAGGTGTATTACGCCATGCATTGTGTGCGAAATGTGAATCGATAGACACACCAATCACTTCTACACCACGCTTGGTGAACTCTTCTAAACGGTGATCAAACGCAATCAGTTCAGATGGGCAAACGAATGTAAAATCCAGTGGGTAGAAAAAAACAACTGCATATTTACCATCAGTAGCTTTCTTAAAATTAAAATCTTCAACGATTTCACCAGTACCTAATACGGCAGCTGAATCAAAATCTGGCGCTTCACGACCAACGAGTACACCCATTACAGGCTCCTTATAATAACGTTATTTAGAACAGGGATTAGAAATCGGCATTAGTGCCGATCTCATAAAAATTCATTAAAAATGATCAGACCGGTAAGATAAAGTTAATTGAGAATAATTCAACCCCAAAAGCTAAAATAAGCGCTAAAAGAATTCCTTATTAATGCCTTAACAAATATCATTTTATGCAATTAGACCCATCATTTTTCAACTGTGACGCACAACAGCTTGCAAAAGCCCTGCTGGGCAAAGTCATTCGTCGACAGTATCACAGCCACTGGCTGGCTGCGCGTATTATTGAAACCGAGGCCTACTACCTGAATGAAAAAGGCAGTCACGCCTCACTCGGTTTCACTGAAAAGCGCAAAGGCCTGTTTATGCCCGCAGGAACGATTTATATGTATTACGCCCGCGGCCATGATTCATTCAACATAAGCTGTCGCGGAGAAGGCAATGCCGTGCTGATCAAATCTGCCGTGTTTTACCACGATGCTTACTGTGCTCCTGATGCGCTTTCAGTTATGCAAAAACTTAATCCAGGTGCCTCAGGCAATCCACGCCCTGCAGACAAACTTTGCAGCGGACAAACCCTGCTCTGCAGGGCGCTGGATATTCGCGTAAGCGAGTGGGATCAACAGCCGTTTGATGCCAATAAACTGTATATAGATGATACCGGCTACCATCCAGAGCGTATTATCCAGACAACTCGCCTTGGCATTCCCAAAGGCCGCGATGAACATCTGGCCTATCGGTTTATTGATTATGCCTATGCAAAAAGTTGTACTAAAAACCCGTTAACTCAGCGCACAGCTGAATACACACTCACCAACAGTCACGGCTAAAACTTATTTCTGTTTAGGACGAAATGCCTTAATCACCTCTTCATTGACTTCAAGATACGGCCCCTCAATCAAATCGACACAATAGGGAATCGCTGGAAATACCGCATCCAGGCATTCACGAATCGATTTTGGCTTACCGGGTAAATTCACAATCAAACAGCGGCCTCTAATGCCCGCTGTCTGCCGCGACAATATGGCCGTGGGCACATACTGTAAACTCACCTGTCGCATCAGCTCACCAAAACCCGGCATCATCTTCTCGCACACCGCTTCGGTTGCTTCTGGTACCAGATCACGTGGGGCCGGCCCGGTACCGCCGGTGGTTACGGTAAGACAGCATCCCTCCACATCGGCCATTTCAATCAGGGCGGCTTCAACACCGGGCTGATCATCGGGAATCACCTTGTACACTGGCTCCCATTCCGATACCAGATAATCATTCAATGTATCGATAATGGCCTGGCCAGACAGGTCCTCATATACACCGGCACTGGCGCGGTCAGAGGCGGTCAGCACGCCAATCCTGATCTTTGACATAAATCATTCACCCTTTAAGCTAATTGCGCGCATTATAACAAGCTTAAAAGCACTTCAACTTAGTAAATTACACGGTATGATGTTTATATCGTTAATTATGGACAAGCAACAAGACGAATCAGCATGAGTAAGCCATCCGAAATTGAATTAAAGACCGCACTGGTTGCAGCTGCAACCATGAAGGAACACGATAAAGACCCCTTCTTTATTGCCAAAACACTGCTCAACCATCACTACCGCCTGAAGTTCTACGAAGACCTGCTCAAAGCCGCTGATCTGTATATGAATCATGGCCAGGCAGAACACGAGCGCATGAAACTGCTGCGCTGCATTGAAAAGGTAAAAGATGAAGAATTACGCATCAGTAAGGAAGAAGCGGATGAGTTTGGGCTGGAGTAGTCCCCGCTGATTCTCAGAGTACGCGACCTTAATTACCCTGCTATTACAAGAGGTGTTTTTTTGCTGATGTCCCTATAATTGGCTGCATGAAACTTAATGCCGATTTTACTCAACGCGCCAGCTGTAATATAAACAGCATTCAGTGGGAATCCTCGCCTTCTGCAGGTGTCGATAGAAAACGCATTGAATGTGACGATAATACCCCGCCCGTTGAACGCGTCACCACCATTGTCCGCTTTGCGCCCGGCAGTTCATTTAGTGGACACGTGCATGGCGGCGGCGAAGAATTTCTGGTGCTTGAGGGTACTTTCTCAGATCAACACGCCGATTACCCCGCCGGTTACTATGTACGTAATCCGAAAGGGACGGGGCATGCACCACACAGTCATGACGGCTGCACAATACTGGTCAAACTATGGCAAATGCATCCACAGGACAAACAGCAATTTTCAGTGAACACACGTGATGAGTCGTTGTGGATTCAGCAAGCCGACAACTCGGAAATGCTTCCCTTATTTAATAACGATTACGAAACCGTCTGCATGCTGAAATGGTCCGCCGGACTACAGCTTAATAACTTACATTTTGCATCAGGTGTTGAATATTTTCTCATTGAAGGCACCTTTAGTGACCAACAGGGAATCTACACAGCAGGCAGCTGGTTACGCCTGCCTGCAGGCGCCGCACAAAATATAACGGTTAAAGAAAACTGCCTGCTATTTCGCAAAAGCAATCACCTGCTAAACCCTGTTGACTATCTTTTATTAGAGGGCTCACCAAAGCTGGCACATAAATCATGAACACGCTAACGCGCCGCCGCATAATCATTATTGGCGCAGGCTTGAGCGGTCTCTATGCTGCCACACAGCTCAGTAAAACAGACGATATCCTGATCCTGGAAGCACGCAATCGTGTTGGTGGGCGCATACTTTCACCTGCCATGGGCAAACAGGAGGATAGCAAGGTAGATATGGGGCCGGCCTGGTTATGGCCGCAACTACAACCACGCATGGCTCAACTTATTCAGAAGCTGGGCTTACCCATCTTCAAGCAGTTTACCCAGGGTAGTATGCTTTACGAAAACCCGCAGGGTCAGATACAAACCCATGGCGGGCCATCATCACATGGCGAATCCTACCGCTTGGCCGGTGGCACAATAGCGCTGATTAATGCCTTAAAGCATCAGCTCGATGCATCAGCGATTCAGCTGAA
>Ga0316207_10002311_pt1 | contig 19935 bp, 22 predicted proteins | sample 6weekpyrite_MG_FD_204943 | JGI IMG/M metagenome (GOLD analysis project Ga0316207, IMG submission 204943) | Microbial mat bacterial communities from mineral coupon in-situ incubated in ocean water Damariscotta River, Maine, United States -... | ecosystem: Environmental > Aquatic > Marine >...
TTGACATTCTGCTTAAAAACCATCGATATCCTCGATTACCCATTAACGCATAAAATGCACGATTGACTACCGAAGTTTGCATTTGAGGCAGTAATGCCGGTCGCCATAAATCATTATAATTCACATTCATTAGCAGACTTTGTGCTGCCATAATGCCAGAATCAAGCGCCAGGCGTATCCCAAAGCCCCATAAAGTATCCTGAAAACCGGCCTGCTCACCAACGAGTGGATGAATACCACTGTAGCCACTACCTGGTATATGAAAGTTACCTGCACCCCCATGTGGTTTGGGGTTTTTCATCTTCAAACCAATAAGCCGCTGGAATGCCTTAACCGTTCTTTCGACATAAACTTTTTCCTGTTTAAAACCGGAGAACATACAACTTTTAACAGTACCTCTCCCCGCCATAATTAGCAGGTACGCATAGCCTTTAGGTGCCAGATCGTTATTACATATTACCCAATATCCATCGGGCATGTCGGTTTCAAAATGGTAACCAACAGCAATCGCATCCGGAACCTTTGGACCAGCAGCAAGGATTCCAGCCCCTTCCAGATTTTTTAGACGGCTATTGAAGCAAACCATAACGCCCAGTTTTTTTGCCTGGTTTAACAGAGCAGTATCAAGAGTATCAGGGCCTGGACCACGTTCGATTAAGTAAAAAAGTGGTTCATCTGACTTAATGTCATAATGTTTATCCCACGCATCATAAACATGACCACCTGAAAAAGGTTTGGCCGTGAAATTTGTATTTAGACCATTATTGACCAGAGTGGCAAGCACATTGTCCTGACTACTCCAGTTTTCCAGTCCCTGAAAATCACCTTGAAATCGATGACCCACTTCGTCATGCGTTTCATGTACAATCACTTCACAGCCAGCATCCGCCAGTGTTATCGCAGCAGCTAAACCGGCTGGCCCTGCGCCCGCAATATGAATCGGATTTTTATCAAAACTATCTGATATGCTTATCATATATTTTAGTCGCGCAACATGTAGTTTCTATCCACAATAAACTTTAATAATTAAATATAGCTATTTTACTCGTTATCATTTTTAATTTTTTTTTCAGAGCCACCAACAATATTTCTCCATTGCCCAAACCTTGGAATAAACATTGGCACCTTTTGTTGGTAAACCCTGTATTCCTCTCCAAATTCAGAGATTACTTTTTTTTCTTCACTACGAGCCAGAAAATAGTAAGCCAAAAATATTAAGGGAAATAAACCCACTGAAAATAATGTTGGCCAATGCACTACACCTTCACCAAATAGCCCAATAAAAAGGCCTGTATACTGCGGATGGCGAACAAAGCGATACAGTCCTGACGTTATAAGTTTTTTATTTTGGCGTGCTTGATATAACTCCCGCCAGCCTCCTATAAAAAGTCCAATGCCGATAAAAAGCAGTCCATAACCAAGCAACATTGAAATTAACATCCCTAACTCACCCAGGCCAACTAATGATGACCAGAGGTTTGCATTAAGATTGTAGCGGTCTAAACCAAAAAAGCGCGCCAGAAGATAAATGGTAAGAGGAAAACCATACATTTCCGCATACAAAGCAATAATAAAGGCCTGTACAACACCCGCACTCGCCCACTCTCGCCATGTTTTAGGAGCAAAGTAACGATAAAATATCCACGATGCGACTACAATCATGATAAGAGCGAGACCCCATGCACCTGAATGAGCAATATTATTGTTCATAATTAACTTTCCTCTATATATTCATTAACATTTTGTTCAAATCGTTCCTTGCAACGTTCGGAACAAAAATAATAATGTTGATTGTTATAATTGGCCATGATAGTTGCTGTCCATTGATCAATACGCATACCACATACAGGATCTTTTACCCATAAATGCTGTTCTTGTTTGCGGTCACGTAATAACCCGTCTTCTAACCATAAAACGCGATCCGCAATCTCTTCAACTCTTGGGTCATGAGTAACCATCAGTACAGCACAGCCATCGTCACGTGCTATATCGTGTAAAATCATCATTACCTCTTGCCCTTTATGTGAATCAAGATTACCAGTCGGTTCATCAGCAAGAATAATCTGCGGGCTATTAATTAACGCGCGGCCAATGGCAGCCCGTTGTTTTTCTCCACCAGACAGGGTATTAGGTAAAGCTTTTCGTCGCTCTGATAAACCAAGTCTGTTCAGTAGTTTATCTAACTGATTTCTTGCTGCTTTAAGGCCACCTTTATTTAACTGAGCAGGAAAAATTATATTTTCTTCTACACTAAGTGCTTCCAATAAATTAAATGACTGAAAAACAAAACCAATTTTTCTTGCCCGAAGATCAGCCAGTTCCTGCTCACTCATTGCGCTAAAATTGACTCCATCAATTAAAACCTCGCCAGATGTGGCACCTAATAAAGCCCCTAACATCGATAATAGCGTTGTTTTACCCGAGCCTGATGGCCCCATAATAAGCACCATTTCACCACGCTTAATCTCGAGATTGACATTATTTACTGCACGTACTTCTGATGCTCCCGTTCCGAAGTATTTACATAGATTAATCGCTTTTAGAATTATCTCTGCGGTCATAATATCTTTCATGCTTTAAAGACCATCATAGGATCAACTTTAGCCACCGTACGTGCTGCAACAAGTGCCGAAATGATTGATACAGGTAACGTAATCACAACTACAGGAATAAATTGATAAAGTTTTACAGATAAATTAATCTGTGGTGCGACTGAGGGCAGAAAGCTTAACAATGAAAAAGAAAGGACTAATGTAAGCAATAGTCCAGCCCCGGTGATAACCAGGCTTTGTAATGATGCCGACATATAGATTCCCCCATTAGAAAACCCCAGAGCCTTGACAACAGCAAGCTCCTGTTTTTTACGTGTAATAAGCGAATATGAGGTAAATCCAACAATTAAAGTAGCTAATAATGTGCCAATAATAGTCATCATTCGAATAATTTCTGCACCCATCTGTATCGCCAGCTGCTTATCGCTATTTATAAAGTCTTCACTACTTAAAACATTAACTTTATCGACATTTTCCTTAATGCGATCTATTAAATCCTTAGTTGAAACGCCAGGCTTTGCATAGACCATTATGTAGCTAAACTGATCGCGACCTTCGAGTAAATCGCCCAAATCTTGATGTGAAACAAATACAACGGAACTGGCCAGAGAGAAAGTATCTTTGCTAAAACCAATAATACGTAGTTTTCGGTCAATCATGGTAATGTCATCACCTATCTTCACACCAGTCAATTTGGCAATTACATCAGGTATAACCGCTTCACCTGGTTTTGGTATTGCCTTACCTTGTACCATTTCCCACGGCCCGGCATTTTGATAGCGGGGTTTAATGCCTATAATATATGCGAACCAGTCCTTACCGCCTATTTTGACCGGGCCATTAAGATATAAAATTGCTGATACATTGTTGACTATGTCTATTTGTGAAATTTTATCTGCCTTCCAGTCCCATAACATGGAGCTGGTCATATGCATATTAGAAACCCCTTTTTGCATTACCCAGACATCGGCTTTCATTTTTTCAAGGTAAACGATCATTTTCTCTGATTCTCCTTCAAAAACTGCACTGAAAAAAATAACCAGAATAAATGACATTGCAACAGCTAATGTGCTTATGATAAATCGCATCGGCTCAGAAATAAGTGTTTTTAGACTCCAGTAAAGCATTTCACCCCCTGAATACTATTGCCGGATCAATTTTAGCAATAAACCGATAGGGTAAATATGCACCGATTACGCCGAGGATAAGTGCAGCTATCAAAGTTCGAATTAACGGTATCGGTTCAAGGACAGGAACAAGGTAAAGAGGTACCCGTGTTTCGATTAACCATGATCCAAATTGTGCAAATAATAAAGCAAGAGGAAATGACAGGATGACTATAATAGTAGATTCCATAGCTATTTCTAAAATTAATATTCGGCCGGGGAAACCTAATGCTTTCATTACTCCATATTCTTTTAATCTCGCGTGCACAGTTGCAAACATAATCATACCAATGACTAACAAAGCGATAATATACCCTGCTCCAATCAGCACGCCCATTACCTGGCCAAATAAAGTTTGGCCTAAGCCGATGTCATTTTCTGCTATTTGTTCAGGAAGAAATACATCAGCTTCAGGTTCAATCATTTCAATCGCTGTAGCAATTTTATTTTTGTCTGCACCAGCTTGTAACTCAACCAGCAGGTAACTTAATAAAGGTAGATTACTGATATCGCCAACAAGATCAGAATCAAAAAAGAAATCTATCATGTCATCATAATTAATAAATGCAAAAGCAGTAAATAAAGCTGATTCTTTTTCTGCTATCCCTGATATATTGAATTTAAAATCTGAAACAACAAATTCATCACCCGGATTAAGATCATAAAGCACTGATAAAGATTCATCGATAACAATATCTCTCGGCATACTAACAGTACGTCCTTTTTTGATGTTGGACGGTCCTCCTGCGGTATCATAGACCATAAAAAACACCGGACTCTTACGATAACCCGGTCGCCCATAGATCACCGGAACACTGGTAATGGGATGCGCCTCTTTAACTCCCTCAATCGATTCAATTGCTTCACGACTTAATTGTGGTAATAGTGAACGGCTGGCTACAAAATTTGTAACGCCGGATTGGCTTACAATCAGATCAGCACCACGATTAAGTGCGACGTTTTTAAGTTGAATTAAAAGCCCAGACTGGAAAGCTTCTAATAACATAATAACGGCAATGGCACTGGCAATAGCGACGCACGTAAGCAAGGTGCGAAATGGATCATATACTAACTGGCTGCATATCAATCTAAACATAATAACATTCAGACCTGTATATTATTTCAAACTGAAAAATTAAAAGTATCGAAGATAAACTAAATATAGTTTTTCAAAACTATTCTTTACTTTTATGAGTTTTTTAGAACGCCGCGGAAAAATATTCCAGAATGGTGGTTTATTATCACTAGACATATGCAGCCATATCGCATCATTCTCCATATTCATAATGCATGAAAGCTCATATCGGTACGTATTAGTCGCTTGTTTGCCATTAATTTTAGCCTTAACATTTTTAGCGACCGTTTGTGATCTAAGCTGTGCCATATGAGCCTGATGCGGTACCCAGGCAGGTGGATTTTCATGGCTGGCACAGTCGCCTGCTGCATAGACATTATTTAGTCCTTTTACCTGGCCATACTTATCCGTATCAATTTGACCTCCCTTAGATACAGGTAAACAGGAATTTTTAACCAGTTCAGAACCAGTGATACCAGGTGAGTACAATACTAAATCTGCTTTACGTAACGAACCATCAATGTCTTTCAGCCAACCGTCTAAAAATTCAGCAGGTTCATATCCATAGTCCAGAATAATTCCACGCTCTTGTAATCTATCGGTAATCATACCAGTATCACCTACACTGACATCAGGAGAGAAAAAGTGAATTTCATATTTATCTCGTATACCCTTCTCCTTTAACGCATAATCCAGCAAACATGCACATTCATACATCTGTCCTCCACGACCGGAAACAAAACCATCTTTCTTATTAATTTTAAAACCAAGATAAATAATTCCACCATCCATAGCATATAATTTGTCGACAAACTTCAACATGCTGTCGGCACCATCGCATGGTGAAAAAGTGTGTTCCATTGTGCCAGGGATATCGTCTTTTAAAAATGCCGGCCCAATACCTAAAAACAAAATATCATTTTTATAAACACCTGTATCCGTTATTATCGTACGCCCACCATCCTGTATGTTTGTTACAGTCTCATTTACAAAATTAATATTCCTGCGTTTTAGAAAAGGCTTAATATCAACTGTTATGTCATGTTTGTTTTTCTTGCATGTAATAAATTCCGGGATAGCCGGAAAGTAAACAAAATCACCATTACCAATAACTGTAATCTCGATTTTTGAATATAGTCGTCGAAAAAACCAGGTGAATATTGGGTATAAGGGAAGAAAGAGAAGGTATTGAATAAAAAATAATGAGGCGAAGCCATTTCCAATTATAGTTATATTTTTCTTTTTCATTTTAATTTTAATTTTAATTTTAATTTTTTCATTTTTATTGATGTGATAATTATAATACTCAGATTTCGGATATCATTCCCGGGCTGCGAAAATATTATAAAGTGGCGTCCATATAAGTGCTATAAACCAACCATAACCATAGACCTCAACCAAACCTGTAAAGAAACTTTTCCAGCTAATCCATTCAAATCCCGGTAACAGCTTCTGCCAGGCTTCATACATTGCATACTCCGGGAATGTCAAATCAAACGCAACACATAATGAATAACTTATCACAAGAAATAAACTGCTTGCATGTCCCATTGCATATAGTGAAATACGTGAATTCATTTTACATCTCCCTGAGTTATAGATGGTTTAACGTATTTACCTGGATCAATTTCAAACTGATCCAGGCAATTTCGCGAGCAAAAACGATAAAGGTTACCCTTATACATTTTCCCATACCCTTTATCGGGATCAATACTCATACCACAGACAGGATCCATATCTTGTTTATTATGGCTTTGGTGTTTACCATGAATCATATGTGAACCACAGCCATAACGCATCATCAAATAAAACAAACCGGCAAAAATTATAAATGATATCCACTCTTCCATAGAATCATCCTGTCTGATCTGTTAGCTTAAAAAGCGGCATATACCTGAATAGTCAGGCGGTCATCATCCTTAGTCGTCCCATCGCCACTCCTATCCCAAAACTCAAGCATGCCTCTAAAATTCTCTGAGAAGTAGTAATTCAAGCCCAATGTAAGCTCGGTTATATCCTCGCTGCCATTTACCTTTTCATATTGATCTAATCTAATAAGAGGTGCCCATATTGCACGATTATTTTTTCTGAAGGTATATAACCCCTGAACAAAATAGGCGTTATTTTTTAATTCCGCTGTAGCAGTTGAATTATCGTCCTTAGCATCCATGTAGGCAGCATTCACAAGCAAATCTTGCTGATTAAGTTCAAAGTCAATTGCATAACGTGTATAATCGCGGTCAACTGAACAGTTCGCCAGTCCAATTTTTGAAGAACAGCTACCATTAATTGCTAATCCACCAACCATCATGCCGGGTGTAAGTTGATAAGCCGCTCGTATTGTAACCGTATCGGCTTCTTCTCCTTCCGACTGATCGGCTACCCCACTGAAAGATATCCCATAGAATAAATCATTAATTGGGCGGCCATAAAACGTAATATTTTGACGGGATGTCCTCAAAGCTTTATTGTTATCTGCTCCACCAAAAGCTTGATCTAGTATTGAGTTAAACCCTCTTGTCATACGATGCCCACTCGTATAGGTATTGTATGGATCAAACCAGAGTAAATCTGCCCATGATAGTTGGATATTAACAGCTGAACTGAGTGTGTATGTAAGTGCTGCTGTTGGAATTCCAAGTTCAAAGCCACGCGAATTTGTATTTTCATCTTCCGCTTCTATTTCAAAAAAACCGGTAACCTCTTTGCTCATTGGCCCTGCAACCATTAATTCTACTTCATGAATAGCACGTGTTTTAGCGTTTCCGCTATCTTTCTTGTCATACGGGCGACCTACAATAATCGTTGATAGTGGAACTTTTTCATTCCATGACAAATCATCAGATATTTTTTCCTTACCCGCTATTAGTGGTGCGAAACGATAGCCATTCTCTTTAAATTTATGGCCAAAACGATTAAGGGATGGCCATGCTGTATGGCAACTTGAACACGCCATATGTTTATCACGAGCAAAAGCAGGAATTGCTTCCGCTGAGCTTATAAAAAAGCCAGTCATTAATATAATTAAAAAGATCGAACTTATGAATTTATAGTAGATTGTGCAATAATATTTCAACATATTATCTCTCCTTTGCTATTAAGTTCATATTTTTACTGAACAATTGTCATTTGATGCCCTTCTCCTGCAGGCAGTATAATTTCGGATATTTTCTTCATGGTTTTTTGATCCACAACCCATATAATGGGCTTTTTACTGCTGGACACATAAACTTTACCCGTACCCGTAATTGTATTGAGGTGATAAGGTGAAGGAGACAGCGCTAACTCACGTTTTTTTCCGCTTTCCGTGTTTACAGCCACTAGTTTTTTATCTTTTTTACTACTGACAAATAATGTTTTTCCATCATCACTTATATCAAGCCCATGAATTGCTTTACCAATTTGAAAGCTTTGTATTACTTTCCCTGTTGCAACGGAAACAACGGCAACTTTACCGGCACGCGGGTTTGTAACATAAATATATTTTTGATCATTAGAAAAGACCATATGCTCAGGTGCCGGACCTGATTCAAGCTTACGTATTACTTTCCAACTATTTAAGTCGATTTCGGTTAATGAATTATCACCTGTATTGCTGACATAAGCTGTCCGTCCATCTTTTGTAATCAAAGTGTAATTAGGGATTTTTCCAGTTTGAATCGTTTTTATTACTTTATTTGCTTCAACATCCACAACACTTATATTTCCTCGCATACCGTGCGTCGACAAAACATATTTACCATTTGGCGTAATAGCCTGATGATGTGTCCAGCCTGAGACCTCAATGGTTGACATTACATGGCCATGTACGGGATGTATAAAAAATAATTTACTGTTCGGAGTATTTTTGGGTTGGCCTTTCTTCAATTGATCTTCTGCCAAACTACCTGCTATTAAGTACTCCCCATCTGGTGTGGCAACTAATCCATGTGCATTTATTACACCTGAATAAGAAGCAGTAATTTTGTCCGTCGCGGCATCTACTGCAATAACCTGGTTTCCCGTTCCCAGAGGAATATAAACAGTCGGCTCAGCATGAATGCTTTGAGTCGTTAATAAAAGAGTAATTAAAACACCAGGCATTAAATTTCTTTGTTTCATTGTTAGTTCCTTTTAAATTTTAAATTAAATAAATTTATTATTTTAAAAATTCCATACGTATATACTTGAGTATTTTTCTAATATCGCTATCGGTTAAATCAGGATTGCCACCTTTAGGTGGCATCGCAATGGCCGCTCCCGGTGACACGATGCCCTGTTTTATCTTAGCAAGCAGTTCGTCTTCAGATATTTTTGACCAGTTACGGTTTTCGGCTAAACCAGCAATACCTGGCATTGCACCAGCGCCGTCATCAGCATGGCAAATCAGGCAATTTTGCACATATAATTGTTCACCGCCTGTTTGCGCCGCAACATCAAATGAAAAAATGCCATTAGCCAGTAAAATAAACAAAAATTGATTAAATTTTTTTATCATCTAACACCTTGAGTGAGCGGCTGTCGCATTAAATTCCAACGTAATAAAGGGGGAGCTAATAAGGTTGTAATAATCACCATTAAAACAACCGAGGCAAACAATGCATCATTAATAACGTTCAGACTTTTACCTATGGCAGCAAATACCAGCCCGACTTCACCTCGTGGTAACATGCCAAACCCTATTGCTAAACGGTTACCCTTTGTTCTAGCACCTATACCACTGACTATTTTTCCGATAATGGCGGCAAGTAATAAACCTGTTGTCAGGTAAATCACTTGAGAATCCATAAACATTTCCAGTTTGACCTGAACGCCCATTAACACAAAAAATATCGGTACCAGTATAGCTTCAAGAGGTGCAATTAAGTCTTTAATGCGAAGTTTTTGTTCATTTGTATCCAGCCGCTCAAAATAACCATCGTTTAAGATAACACCAGCAGCAAAAGCACCAATTATCGTCGCAAGCCCTACGGCATTGGCCAGCCATGCTAAAGTCATAACGAATAAGAAAACGATAAATAATTTAGCCTCACCAAGATTAAATCGTTTTACCACGCTTATTGTTAAATTGAGAAAGTAAGGCCCCATACCAAATGCCAGAATCAAAAATAAACCCGATAACAATACAATAGACAAAACGTTAGTAAGATCTAAACCACCCGATAGAATAATGCCTGTTATCACAGCCAGTATGATTAGACCAAGAATGTCATCAAATACGGCAGCTCCCATAATAATGCGAGCTTCTTTAGACTTAATGAGATTAAGTTCTTTAAGTACACGTGCACTTATCCCGATACTGGTTGCACCTAATGTCGCAGCAATAAATAAATCTACATTGAATGAGAGTTCGGGCATTAACCACCAAATTGTAAAAAAACCAAGAATAAAGGGAGCTATGACGCCTATCAAGGCAACGCGAATCGAATCACCACCAACTTCGCGCATTTCCCTGGTACTGGTTTCCAGACCAACCAGGAATAACAGGAAAATCACACCATAACGTGAAAATACATCTATTGCATGAGCCACCTGAAAAAGTGCTGGCCCCGTACTGCCTTGTAATATCTCAATCACAGCAGCTGCTGTCTTAGCATCAAGCAAATTACGTGTCGTTTCGATCACAGGAGCTCCAGCTAAAGCTTGCTCTGTGATAGTAAATAATACCGGTCCAACTCGTAAGATCTCGAAAAAATCTAAACTTAACAAATAGCCTATATTACCCAGGGCAACCCCCATAAGTAATTCACCTAATACGGTTGGTTGATAAAATTTTCTTGCTAGAATGCGCCCAATCAGGGCAAAAAACAATATTCCCGTAACACCAAGAATAACCGGAGCCACAGGATCCTGATGTGTTGATGATGCTGCACTATAAACTACCCCTGAAATTAAAATCCCGGATACAAAAAGAAATGTGCCAAATAAGATTTTCACTTTCATAGCAATACAATTTTTTGGTTCCGGTTTTCTATATTTAATTTTCCAATTCTTTGCGACGACGCTCATACTCAGCTTCATCAATTTCACCACGCGCATAACGTTTTTTCAGTATTTCCATAGGACTGTCCTCTAAACGATTATTGGTGCTATTGACACCTGAATCTGATGCGGCTTTTACAGCCCACACAACGAAAATAATCAGCACTATCCAAAAGAACCACATAAATCCTCCACCGAACCACATACCACCACCTTCACCCATCATTTGATACCTCACTAAAATCTCGAATATGCATAAACTCTTCAACTGGTAATACCGCAATCACGCCATCAGTACTTATTCCTTGATGCACTTTTTTGGCAATCGTTGTAACGATTTTTCTGGCCTGTGCTGCTTCGGCAAATATTTCAATACGCGCACAATCTGTCATACTATCTCTTGTAAAAAAGTTACGATAATCACCATACCCATGTACTTTCGTTACTGTCATGCCTGGCACACCTATCGTCATTAACTCTTGCTCCACTTCGTCTAAAGATAAAGCAGGAATAATGGCCGTTAGTTTTCTATACTTCATCGTCACACCTTTATTAATAAATGATTTAAGGTACGAATACTACGGTTTGGTTGTTACAACCACGATTTCTTACATCATTTGTTTCAGCCATTTTCCATTATACCGATATTATAAACGTACTCGACGTAAACGTAGTGCATTGGTAATAACGGAGACTGAACTAAAACTCATTGCAGCAGCAGCAATCATCGGTGATAGCAACATACCGAAAAGCGGATAAAGAACACCAGCGGCAATGGGTACACCAGCTGAGTTATAAATAAAAGCAAAGAAAAGGTTTTGTCTGATATTACGCATCGTCGTACGACTTAATCGTCGTGCCCGCACAATTCCCCGAAGATCACCTTTAACAAGCGTCACCCCTGCACTTTCCATTGCGACATCAGTTCCTGTTCCCATTGCAATGCCGACATGAGCTTGCGCTAAGGCCGGTGCATCGTTGATGCCGTCACCGGCCATCGCGACGATTTTATTTTCAGATTGAAGTTTTTTAACTATTGAGGCCTTTTGATCTGGTAATACTTCTGCCTGGACACGATCGATATTCAATTTAGCGGCTACCGTTTCGGCTGTTTTCCTGTTATCACCCGTTAGCATAACAATTTCAATGCCTTCTTCATGTAGGAAATGGATGGCTTCAGGGGTGGTTTCTTTGATCGGGTCAGCAACACCGATCAAACCTGCTGCCTTTCCATCGATAGCAATAAGCATGACAGTCTGTCCTTCGGCACGACCTGCATCAGCTAATTCGGGTAAATTTTCAGGATCAATATCCTGGTCATGAAATAATTTGATATTACCAAGCACAACGTTTTGCCCATTTACTAATCCGCTGACACCTTTACCGGTAATCGATTGAAAATCTTCAGTCGATAGCAGTTCGACGTTTCTTGCCGCAGCACCACGAACGATTGCCGCTGCCAACGGGTGCTCGCTTGAACGTTCAAGACTGGCTGCATGGCTTAATACATCATCTTCAGTAAATTCATTCGCGGCTGTAACACTGACAAGTTCGGGATGACCTTCGGTCAACGTCCCCGTTTTATCAACAACCAAGGTATCAACCTTGCGCATAACCTCAAGCGACTCGGCGTTTTTAAACAGAACTCCCATTGTCGCGCCTCGTCCAGTTCCCACCATGATCGACATGGGCGTTGCCAGACCAAGTGCACATGGACAGGCAATAATTAAAACTGCAACCGCATTAATTACCGCGTATGCCAAACGAGGTTCCGGGCCCCACTGGCTCCAGACAATAAATGTGATAATGGCAATTACCACAACCGCTGGTACAAAATAACCGGATACGATATCAACCAGTTTTTGGATAGGCGCGCGCGAGCGCTGCGCTTCTGCAACCATTTGTACTATCTGGGAAAGTAATGTGTCTGCACCAACTTTATCAGCTTTCATCAATAAACTACCGGTTCCATTGACAGTCGCACCAATAACGTGATCGCCTTGTTTTTTATGAACAGGAATGGGTTCCCCTGTTACCATGGACTCATCGATACTGCTATCCCCGTCAATCACTTGCCCATCGACTGGGACCTTTTCACCCGGTCTAATACGCAGCATCTGGCCACGTTGCACATATTCCAGAGAAATATCTTCTTCTGTCCCGTCATCATGCACAAGACGAGCAGTTTTTGGTGCAAGACCCAACAATAATTTTATTGCGGCATTAGTCTGGCTTCGAGCCCGTAACTCAAGTACCTGGCCAAGTAAAACAAGTGCTGTAATGACGGCAGCGGCTTCAAAATAAACAGGAACAACACCAAACTGATTAAATACCGCATCGGGAAATATATGTGGAAACAGAACCGCGACAATACTATACGTCCAGGCCACCGAGACACCCAATCCGATTAAGGTAAACATATTCAGGTTACGAGTTATTAAAGACTGTACTGCGCGAACATAGAATATCCAGCCACCCCATATGACAACGGGCGTTGCCAAAATCAATTCAAGCCATTGTCGCAAAACTGGACTAATTATTTTCGCAAAGGCATCTGGCCAAAATTCAGCACCCATGGCACTGATAAAAACTGGAATAGCCAGAATAACACTGAACCAGAAACGACGATTCATGTCGCGTAATTCACTATCATCATCTTCAGCATCCACTGTGCGTGATTCTAGCGCCATGCCACACTTTGGACATGAACCCGGTTCATCCTGAATAATTTCCGGATGCATCGGACAGGTGTATTCAGTCTTAGTGGCCGTTAAGGGAATAGATTTTGGCTCCAGAGCCATACCACATTTTGGACAGCTTCCTGGCCCTTGCTGTTCAATTTCCGGATGCATTGGGCAAGTATACGTTGTGCTATTATCCGTAATTATCGGCTTATCCGTTTGATTTTCTTTTTTCAGATATTCAACTGGATTTTTCTGGAATTTATGCAAGCAGTTCTCCGAACAGAAGCGAAACACTTTATTTTCATAAACTGTATGTAACTTAGTATCTGCGTTAACTGTCATACCACAGACTGGATCATATTGTTCGGTCATCATCATATTCTCATTTTTGTTATAAATGGTGCAGTATTACGCACTGTATTTAACAATTAAAAACTGTACGTAATTCCGCCTCAGTAGGTTGTTTACGAAATATTACTTCACCATCAATAACAAGGTTAGGAGAGTGTCTGATTTCAAGTTGTTGGCATAATTCAGCATCATCCTCCGCATAAACTATTCGATGCGTAACACCAATGTCGTTCAGTTCTTTTGACATATTGTTACAGTGAGTACAGCTTTTTGTTGCTACAATTAAAACATCCATTCGTATTCCTTAATTATTTATTTTAAAAATAACCTCAGTCCATTTTCGACATTGGACTGAGGTTGTTTGAATCCCTAATCATTGTACTCCATAAACTCCATCATCATTTTTTGCTGACGAACCATCTGTTTCATCATTTTCTGCATGTTATTCATTCTTTCTTCCATCATCATGCCCATGCCAGAGTTTTTTCCTTTACCCATCATGTCTTGATTCATCATTCCATCCATTGAATGCATTTGATCCATCATCATCCCCATGTGGTCATTCATCAAACCTTTTCGTTCAGATTTTTTATTTGATTTTTCAGCCTTATCCATCATCATCTCCATTTGATTAAAGTTTTTATCCATGTCCATATTCATATCCATTTCCGCAAATATTTCATATGATGGAATTATCAGAGCGGCTGATAATGCGACTGCTTTAATAATGTTTTTCATTTCTTCTTCTCCTTGAGAGTTTATGTTGTAAAATTTTCATTTTTTAACTTGTACCAATTTCAATTAGAGTATCGGACAAGTATTTGTACGGCGGGATTACTAGGTTTGTAGGCGCAGGTACGCCTTTAAATACACGCCCGGCCAAATCAAAACGTGATCCATGACATGGGCAGAAGTATCCGCCTGGCCATGTATCGCCTAAATCTTTGGCAGCAACATCGGGTCTAAAGTTAGGTATACAACCTAAATGCGTACACAAAGCAATCGCAACAAAGTATCCAGGATGGATGGAACGATAGCTGTTTTTAGCGTAATCAGGCTGTTGTGCTTCATTCTGAGAAGCTGGATCACTTAATACCTTTAACAGTTGAGGATTATCCAGTTGCAATAACATCTCCGGGGTACGATGTAACACCCATACAGGTTTACCTCGCCATGCTAATGTAACTTGTTGCCCTTCTTTTAATTTACCAAGATCAAATTTTACCGGAGCACCGGCGCTTCGTGCCCTGGCACCAGGATTCATAGAAGTTAAAAAAGGCACCAGTAAGCCAGCCCCACCAATAGCTCCTACAACTATTGTAGCATTAACAAGGAAATTACGTCGCTCATTAGTCGTTACAAGTAAATTTTTTGATAAGGTAGTCATTAATGTTTTAACCATCATGTCCAAATGATTCAATTAATACATTCACAGTATCTCGATTAGGAACTCCATCAGGCAAGCTATTCCATTGTTTTACGGCTTTCTCCATTATTGCCTGCAAAGAAAGCATGTAGTTGATATGTCGACGGTTTTCCTCAAATCTTCTTTCAATGATTTGTCGAACAATTGGGCAAGGTGTCTTACCTGCTGTCGCATGTGAAAGTATTTTCCTTATTTCACTTAGCGTATAGCCGAGGGATTTGGCTTTTCGAATAAATATTATTCTTGATACATCTCTACTATCAAATAGTTTGTAACCATTTATTCGATTTTTTTTAGGCTTTACAAGACCAATTCTCGAATAGTAGCGGACTATTCCTGCCGATACATTAGCTTGCTTAGCTACGTCATTAACAGTTATATTTTTCATGCCTATCTTCTTTTGTATAAAAAATAGCCTAAAATATTATTATATTTAGAGTATAGAACCTGTGTGTTACACACAGGTCAATAGCAATTACTGTTTATTTATATATTTTTTTATTACTCCAATAATCAATGGTGTTACAGTCAAAAGTCCTAAAAGTAAGATTGTAGTCATTAATTTTTGAGTATCATCGGCTGCCATTTCACCACCAAAGTGCGCGAGTAAAAAACTGGCTGGCAATATGCCTGCCAGTGTTGCAAATGCAAATTGAAAATAGCCTATTTTTGTCAGACCTGCCGCATAACTAATAATATCAAATGAAATAAAAGGAATTAGTCGGGTAATAAAAACAAAAAACATTAAATGCTTATCTGAATTTAAGTATTTATATTTCACCTTGTTGCCAAATCGTTTTTGCATCGCATCATAACCAAGCATCCTTGAAATACTAAACGCAATAAGTGCACCAATTTCAGCGCCGATCAAAATATATAACGTTCCCCAGATGTGTCCATATGCGAATCCTGACGCAATTGCTATCGGCGCACTAGGTAGAGGACTCATTACAATAGCACTTGCCATTAGTACGACGATAAGAACAGGCCCCAGGTTATTAATTTTCTCAAGCCTGGCTTTCAATGCATTAACTTCAAAGAAGGAACTCAATTCTACAGACTGTTTAAAATAAAGATATACAATAAAAAATATAATAGCCAGTAAGGTTCCGATAAAATATTTATTCAATATATTCACTTATTAAGCAACCTGGCCAGGCATTTCGCAATTTTTCTTGACAACATCTTCGTATTTGAAGTCATGCATAATAATCAACACAACAGTATAAATTCATGGCACCAAGCTTAGTATTCAGAAAACACTGTAGATTTATTTTTGTTATTTATTAATAAAACCGAATATCGATCTTTACGATGCCCTTCCATGCCAGGTGAACCCATTGGCATACCAGGCACAGCCAGTCCTTTGACATTGGGATTTTGTTTAAGTAATTTTTTTATATCTGAAGCCGGAACATGTCCTTCAATAAAATATTCACCGACTTTTGCCGTATGACAGGATTGGTATTGTTTTTTCACATCAAATTTGCTTTTAATCGGGCTCATATTGGTTTTATTAACGCTTTTAACATTAAACCCGGCACCTTCCAGATATTTCACCCATTTTTTGCAACAGCCACATGTTGGACTCTTATAGACAATAATATCTGCAGCGCTTACTGATTTTGTATTTTGAAATGCAAGACTACTAATAACAACGAAGCTAATTGCAATTAGTAAAGCATATGTTTTTTTCTCTTTAATCCTTTTATTTATGTTGATCATAACAATCTCCCTGGAAATCTATGTATGCAGAATATTCACAATAAGAAGCAGAAGGCCCGGAAATTACTCAGGCCTTCTGTTTTCCATCTTACCAGCTAAAACCAGGCTCGCACACCAACTACAAATTGCAAGTCATCAGTTTTTTCACCTTCCTCTTTCGCAAAATCTGCAGTACTCCCATATTTTTTATTCCAGTTAAGGCCAACATAAGGAGCGAATTCCCTGGTAATTTCATATCGTAATCTCAGTCCAAGTTGCGTATCGCTTAAGCCTGAACCCGTACCTGTTGCTTTATCATTTTCACTGTGAAAATTAGCTTCAATTTCAGGTGATAATACCCACTTCTGGGTAAGCATAACCTCATATTCAGCTTGTAATCGTAAGCCTAATCGTCCTTCATCTCCTATAAATAGTGCACTATCGACTTCAAACCAATAGGGCGCTAAACCTTTAAAACCGATTGCTAACCAATCGCGTTTATTTGATTTTGGCTTTGCATCATGTCGCCAGCCTATCTGGGCATCCCAAAATGGTGCTATGGCTCTACTATAAAGTGCCTGTAACTCAAGCTCTTCAGTTTGATTGTCAACACGCTCAACGTCAGTTTTAAACCAGAATTTGTTTAGATCCTTTCCTATCCATGCGTCGGCTTCTAAAACCAATGGATCTTTTCCATCAGTAATACGTGTTTCAAGCTGATCGATCATTACTTTTGTAATAACCGGATCATCTTCTACCATAGCCAAAACCGGTTGGCTCACTATTAAACCCAATGCTATTAATTTATAATTCATCATATCGCTCCTTATACCACTTCAACTTTGCGAAACATACCTGGCATATGGTAAATAAGATGGCAATGGTATGCCCATCCTCCCATTGCATCGGCTGTCACCAGGTAACTGATCTTTGCACCAGGTTGTACAATGACGGTATGTTTCCGTGGAATATACTGTGCATCACCTGTTTCAAGATCACTCCACATACCGTGTAAGTGAATAGGATGATTCATCATGGTGTCGTTGATAAGATTGATTCGTACTCGTTCACCAAACTTAAGTCGCAAAGGTTCTGCATCGGCAAATTTAATGCCGTTAATCGACCACATATATCGGCTCATATTGCCCGTTAAATGTAAATCGATCTCACGGTTTGGCTCACGCGGATCATGTGTTTTATACAAGTTACGTATGTCTGCATAGGTTAAAACTTTACGACCATTATTACGCAAGCCAATTCCGGGGTCGTCTAGTTGATATTGAGCTGCATCCGCACGCATATCAATATGAGGTCCAAATTCAGATTCGGCATGTACCACTTTACGGCTACTGCCAAAACCCGCTTTACCAGAACCGATAGCTGCTTTTGACATATTATTACCGCCCATTTTGTGGCCGCTATGGTCAGTATTACTTTTGCTTGCACCCATATTCATGCTCGCACCGCATTTCATTTCCATATTAGTTTTATTGCTGTTGTTATCCTTGCTTATCTTATTCATTGCGCCCATATCGTGACCTTCATGCCCCATGCCACTCATATCCATTCCCATATCAGCATGCGTCAGGATAGGAGCAGCATCAAGTTCCGGAACATCAATGGTCATAGATGGATCAGGGGTTAACGTTCCTCGAGCATAACCAGTGCGGTCAATTGCTTGCGAGAAAATACTGTAAGCACGGTCATCACTGGGTTCAACAATAACATCGTAGGTTTCAGCGACACCAATACGGAATTCATCGACAGACACGGGTTCTATATATTGCCCATCAGACGCAACAACAGTCATTTTCAGACCTGGAATACGCACATCAAAAAACGTCATAGCGGCTGAGTTTATAAAACGGAGTAACACTTTTTCGCCACGTTTAAATATACCCGTCCAACCTTCAGCAGGTGTTTGACCATTAGTTAAGAAGGTATAGGTATACCCTGTGACATCTGAAATATCTCTATCGGACATTCGCATTTCATTCCACATTCCACGCTGTTGCCAGTATTTATCCCAGCCCATTTCATTAACTTCTTGCCAGGCATCACTAATGGTACGTTCACGGAAATTGTAATAGTGACTTAATTTTTTTAATTTGTAATAAATATCATTTGGATCTTCGTCGCTCCAATCAGATAGTTGTACAACATATTCTCGATCAAACTTGAAAGGATACGGTTCCTTAGGATCAATAATGATTGCACCATAAGCCCCCGTTTGCTCCTGGAAACCTGAATGGCTGTGATACCAGTAAGTCCCACTTTGGTTGACGTCAAATTTGTATTGGAATGTTTCGCCTGGCTTAATACCTTTAAAACCATCAGAAATGTTAGGCACACCGTCCTGCCCGCTAGGCAAAATAATTCCATGCCAATGTATGGATGTATCTTCTGCCATATTGTTAGCTACATTTAAGGTAACAGTCTCACCCTCTTTCCAGCGTAAAATTGGTGCCGGTACACCACCATTAATAGCTGTTGCAGTGCGTTCTTTACCGGTAAAATTTACTTTTGTATAGGCATAATTAAGATCAAAATTTGTTCCATTTAACTCTTTTGGATAAAACAACGCATTGTGAACTTCTTGACTAGTGCCTGACGGATTAGCTCTTGCTAAGCCAGAAACACCCAGCCCCATAAGCGCTCCACCTGCAACTAGACCTTTTACAAAACGTCGACGTGATTGTGATTCTGGCTCAGTATTAAATCCAAGGCCAGGTAATATAATATTGGACATGTATAAATTCCTCGTTCAAGATAATTGATATCATTAACTAAACTAACAATACCAATGAGATAAAAAAATAACAAACTGCCAAAATTTAAATGGCATGAACTGTAAGATTTATACGCGAGGAGGACGGTACAAGGATGATAACGTAGATTGGTAAGTGGAAGAGTCTGAATTGCGTTTAAAATTAATATGATTTAACGCAAAACTATTTTGATCATATACGGGTAATAAAATAAGCGACGTTGTTGTGCAATGCGTGCTATTACATTT